>QWCN01000338.1_pt1 | contig 100357 bp, 95 predicted proteins | sample 1972711 | NCBI WGS metagenome assembly QWCN01 (sample SAMN09866707, study PRJNA288562) | Human gut metagenome isolate term1_stool, whole genome shotgun sequencing... | isolation source: gut | host: Homo sapiens | place: USA: California | reverse complement strand
CATAAGGGATATTACTTTTTTTCTTTGATACATTTAGTACACCAAATATTAATTACAAAATCAATAGTTTGAACGCAATCTTAAGAATTCTTAAGAATTAAAACATTTTCTACCAATACGATAATCTCTCCCATTTGTATTTCCTCCTTTTTTTGTTGCCGATATCCTAGCACACTTTTTATAATTGCGACCAAAAAACTTTTGAACGGTCGTTTTTTGCCGGTGAACGGTCAATTATACATTTTATTTGTTTCATATGTTTTATTTTGTATTGTATGTTCTTTGACAGCATATCCTTGTTCATGGTATTCTATTTTTGTGCTGATAAAGCAACATTTACGATTTAAGAAAGGATTGATAGATTATTATGCAAACGAGAAAAACAATTATTGCGGCTGCTTTAGTTTGGATGGCAGGCTTGCTTGGAATCATTCTTTTTCAAGATGTCTTTGCCGGATCCCTGTTGGGCGCAGTTTTAGGTATACTGATGGTGATCGTCACACTGGCTGCTACCTATTTTATGGTGGACGGTATGCTCATGCTGAAACAACAGAGCGAAGAACAGCAGGATTTACTGCAGCGAGCTTATCAAGATAAATTATTAGAATTAATGAGTCAGGAGATGGAACGTCTGAATGGCAAAAAAGGCGAACCTGCCACTATCGACGATGCTTCTTTCGAACAGTACAAAGAATCCATCAACAAAACTACGTTGCAGGCCGCCAAACTTATTGTGAAATATAATAAAAAATCAACAGAAGAGATCCATGATAAGCTGGATCAATTATTGGACAAAACCAAAACTTCTTAATACAAAGATCCAAACGGTCAATGTTACCGCTGACAAAACTGTGGTTGCGACCACAATACTAGAGGCAAGCTCTGCATCGCCATCCATGTTTTTTGCCATGATATAAGACGCCGGTGTGCAGGGCGATGCCAGCATGATAAGAAGTGCGATCAACTTTTGATCGCGAAATCCCATGTATATGGCAAGTGGCATAAATACAACAGCGAGACCGATCAACTTAATAAAGGATGCACCCAAGGTCGGCTTAATCTTTGCAAGTGCCTCTCTGCCACGAAATGTTGCACCGATCGAAATAAGTGCTAACGGCGAGGTCATAACTCCCATATTCGATATTGTCTTTTTAATCATCCCCGGAAATTTAATATTAAAAAATGATGCGATCATCCCAAGCACAATTCCAATGATGATCGGATTTGTCAACACACCAATACACGCTTTGCGGATGCCCTTTTTGTCTGCGTCACTGCTCGTAAAGGTCAAAATGATGACCGCAAAGATATTGTAAAGAGGGACAGATCCAATGATCATCAATGGTGCCATGCCGGAAGTCCCATATATGTTTTGAATAAAGGCAACACCTAAGATCGCCGCACTGCTGCGGTATGATCCCTGCACAAAAGCACCGACCATTGATTTGTCCGGCATTAGCTTTGCCGCCAAAAACCAGATCACAACGATGGAAATCAGCGTTATAATAAAACAAAACCCTATGTACGGTGCATCAAAATTCTGTCGGATGTTAGTATCAGCCAGATCCAAAAAGATCATACAAGGCAGACAGGCTCTGAACACGAATTTATTGGATATGCTTGCAAAGTGCTCATCGATCAAGCCAATCTTGCATAAAAGATTACCGATCACGATCACTGCAAATACCGGAACTGTCGCATTTAAGCTAAATATAAAACTACTCATCGTATTGTCTCCTCTGTTCTTTTTCTAATATAGCAAATCTATTTCCATAGATAATTTCTATAAATCGTATTCACCTATTTTTATTTGCTGCACCAATAACTGTACCACATAATACTTTATAGTGTCAAAAATAGAGAATTGTGCTATACTATAATTTACGCAAGGGACAATGTCGTTTTCTCGCAGGAATTAAATGAAAGAATGGAGAATAGAGATGGCAAAGAAAAGTTTAACCCGCAGAGGGTTAAAAATTATTGTTGTTGGCTGTGGTAAAGTCGGCGAAACGCTCACCGACCAGCTAACCAGAGAAGGGCATGAAGTCACTTTGATTGACAAAGATCCCACTAAAGTCCATGACCTGACAAACATGTATGATGTAATGGGCATTGTTGGAACAGGTGCAAGTTACAGTGTACAGATGGAGGCAGGCATTGAGAGCGCAGACCTGTTGATCGCTGTCACCGAATCTGACGAGCTCAATCTGCTGTGCTGTACTGTTGCAAAACGCGTCGGCGATTGCTCTGCAATTGCCCGTGTAAGAACTCCGGAATACAGTGAAGAAATCCCTTATTTACGTGAGAAACTAGGACTTGCGCTGATCATTAACCCGGAGCAGGCAGCTGCAAATGAGGCAGCGCGATTACTCTACCTGCCTACTGCCTTGGAAGTTCACTCTTTTGCTCATGGTCAGGCCGAGATCGTAAAGTTTAAGCTTGCTGAAAATAATACAATGAATCAAAAATCGATTGCAGACTTGGGTCGTACCGGACTTCTCGACCGTATCGTCATTTGCGGCGTAGAACGCGATGGCGAAATGACGATCCCAGCCGGAGATTTTATCTTTGAAGAGGGAGATATGGTTTCTTTCGTTGCCGCTCAACATGACGCGAAGAATTTTATGCGACGCATTGGACTTCCTACCAATCAGGTGCGTGACACAATGATCGTCGGCGGTGGCAAAGCTGCTTATTATCTGGCAAAATGCTTACTGGATGTCGGTATCGAAGTCAAAATGATCGAGCGAAACCGCGCCCGCTGTGAAGAGTTGGCTGTGATGCTTCCGGATGCGATCATTATTAATGGCGATGGCACAGATACCGAACTTCTTAAGGAAGAAGGCATTGAGCATGTAGAATCCTTTGTCTCTCTGACTGGAATTGATGAGGAAAATGTGCTTCTGACACTTCATGCCAGAAACGTATCGGATGCCAAAGTAGTTACGAAGATTAACCGCTCCAACTTCAAAACCGTGATCAATGAACTGGATCTGGGAAGTGTTGTGTATCCAAGACATATTACTTCTGAAACGATCATTGCCTACGTGCGCGCAAAACGTGCTTCGCTGAACAGCAACGTAGAAACTGTATACAATTTATTTGATTCTCGTGCGGAAGCAGTGGAATTTTTGGTGAAAGAAGAATGTGAAGTAACCGGCAAACCTTTAATGGAACTGAAACTCAAGAAGGATCTTTTGGTTTCGTGTATTTTCCGCAATGGCGAAATCATCATGCCATCCGGTAATGACTGTATTATGGTCGGCGATGCCGTATTGATCGTAACTACACACACCGGACTAGGCGATCTGCAGGATATTCTGGCATAAACGGCAAGATATACTGTGCCTGCGGCAATGTGCTGAAGCCCCAGAAAGGCTGGCTGGCATAGAAAGGAATGTAGATTTGATATGAATTATTCGGCTGTAAAATATATTTTATCGTATGTATTAATGATTGAAGGTGCATTGCTCCTTTTTCCATTTATTGTTGGTGTCCTATATATGGAACAGAAAAGTGTATGGTATCTGCTGGTCGCAGTTATCTGCATTGTTCTGGGTGTGTTGGGAACACGTCATAAACCCAAAAATGCGATGTTTTATTTTAAGGAAGGCTGTCTGGCAACAGCCGCCAGTTGGATCACACTCAGTATTTTCGGTTCTCTCCCATTAATATTGACTGGTGAATATCCAAGTTACGTGGATGCACTGTTCGAAATCGTGTCCGGTTTTACGACCACAGGAGCGACGGTGTTGAGTGATGTGGAATGTCTGTGCCATGCAACACTTTTTTGGCGCGCATTTACACATTGGATCGGTGGTATGGGTGTACTCGTCTTTTTGCTGATGATCATTCCTATGAGTGGCGGCTCCAATATGAATCTGATGCGTGCGGAGAGCCCGGGGCCTTCCGTTGGCAAGCTGGTGCCGCATCTTAAATCCACGGCACAGATTTTGTATGTGATCTATTTTGGCATGACTGTCGTTCAGGTAATCCTGCTGTTGCTCGGCGGCATGTCTTTATTTGAAGCGATCACGACCTCATTTAGTGTCGCCGGTACTGGTGGATTTGGTATTAAAAATGATAGCATTGCAAGTTATTCTCCATATCTGCAATGGGTGATCACAATATTTATGCTGCTATTTGGTGTGAATTTTAATGCCTATTATCTGTTACTGCTTCGCAAATGGAAAAATGCTCTGAAAATGGAGGAAGTTCGTTATTATTTTCTGATCATTGCAGTAGCGATCGGTATTATCTTTTGCAATATTTTACAGATGGTTGGAAATGCAGCAGATGCATTGCGCCAGGCTTCTTTCCAGGTCGCTTCCATTATTACAACAACCGGCTATTCCACCGTTGACTTTAACTTATGGCCGCAATCTTCACGCACGATCATGGTGCTTTTGATGTTTATCGGTGCATGTGCAGGAAGTACCGGCGGCGGTATGAAAGTATCGCGTATCGTGATCTTATTTAAGACAGTTGGTAAGGAATTGCACTCCTATATCCATCCAAAAAGTATTCAGAAGGTTAAATTTGAAAAGAAACCGGTGGAACACGAAGTGCTGCGTGCAACGAATGTATATTTTATCACATATATAATCGTATTTGCTGTTTCAACCTTCCTGATCTCCTTTGAGGAAAAGGACTTGGTGACAACATTTACTTCTGTTGCAACAACACTCAACAATGTTGGCCCCGGATTGGAAAAAGTCGGCCCGATAGAAAATTTTGGTGCATTTACTCCTTTCAGCAAATGTGTCTTTATGTTTGATATGATCGCAGGCAGACTGGAGCTATTCCCACTGTTGATCCTATTTCATCCTGCGTTGTGGAAAGATACTCTATTTCATCGTTCCAAAGACAAAAAATCCAGCCGACGGGTAACCGCTCCCGCTAAGGCGGCTAAGAAAAAAGCAAATAAATAAGCGAATGGCATACAAAAGCAAAACCGGCTTGCACCGTTGCGGTGCAAGCCTTTTTACTGACATCGTTATCTAATAGGATTCCCATTGTCATTACAGTCCACTTCTGCTGTCATAACATAACCTATATCTACAGCATTGCATCTGCCAATGCTTCCAAATTCGGAATATCACTCTCTTTCAGTGTTGACTTGATCGTAACGACCGGATCTACGATCGTAATATTCTTCATCGGCTCTAAAATTGCTTTCATCGTGCGTGCCGCAGTTGGTCCCCAAGAACCATTCTCTACGATTCCAACTTTGCGATTCTGATATGCCTTGCTCTGCAAATGATGCAGGAAGTCCTGCATGCAAGGAAATACGCCGCCATCGTAACTTGCTGCTGCCACGATCATTCTGTCATAACGGAATGCGTCCTCTATTACTTCTGCCATATCTTCTCGCGCAAGATCACTGACAACGACTTTTTCTGCACCCTTGCTGCGGAGGATTTCTGCAAGTTTCTCTGCTGCTTTACCGGTATTGCCATGAATGGACGCATATGCGATCAGGATACCTTTGCTTTCCGGCTCATAACTGCTCCAAGTATTGTAAAGATCCAAATAATATCCGAGATTTTCTGTCAAGATCGGTCCATGTAGTGGGCAGATTGTTGCAATATCAAGTCCGGCCGCTTTCTTTAACAAAGTCTGCACCGGTATTCCATATTTACCAACAATATTAAAGTAATATCTGCGTGCCTCACACGCCCAGTCCTCATTTTCAGTAAGAGACAGTGCACCAAATTTACCAAAACCATCTGCGGAGAACAGAATTTTTTCGCTGCTCTCATAAGTAACCATAACTTCCGGCCAGTGTACCATCGGTGCCATTACAAATGTCAATGTATGTGATCCCAAAGAAAGTGTATCACCTTCTTTAACTGTCAAAGTATGTCCCTCTAACGGCAGGTCAAAAAACTGTGGAAGCATCTGGAACGTTTTCGCATTTCCAACTAAAGTTACCTCCGGGTATAATTCTACCAAACGCGCAATGCTTCCGGCATGATCCGGCTCCAAATGCTGTATGATCAAATAGTCTACAGCACGACCGTCTAACGCTGCAGTCAAGTTCTTCTCCCACTGCTCCATGCCTCGCTTGTCCACTGTATCCATCAATGCAACCTTGTCATCCAAAATGACATAGGAATTATAAGAAACTCCTTTCGGTACTACATACTGACTCTCGAATAGATCGATCGTTGTATCGTCCACTCCAATGTATTTTACAGAATCTGAAAACTTAACACTCATATGTATCCTCCATTCTTGCCACAACGGGCTTATATTTTTTCTGCCTCTATTATACACATCCTATGTGTAAAATGCTACTAAAAATAATATGGAATTACCATGTATTTCCATTTGACATCGTCATAAATTTGCTAACCGGTGGCACACTATAAATGTAACCGGTTGATCATTATGGGTTACTCTGAAACGTTTTGCGGTGCCCATAAACACCTTACAGAAATGGAGATTATTATGTCAAAAAAGCAAACAAATCAGTCACCAAATTATGAGAACTGCTCTGACAGCACACAGAATTGCGGAAGCAACAATTCCTCTAACAAATCTTCTGCAAAGTCAAGCAACAAGAGCTCTAACAAATCTTCTAACAGCTCTTCCAACAAATCTTCCAACAAGGCTTCCGATCGTTCTTCTAATACGTCAAACGATTGTATGTACTAGAGTGGGGATCTGTTCTACACAACATCAATTGTGCAGTGATCGCATTCTCGCAGATCATGTTTTCATTATAGGAAGCGAGAAGTTTTCTATAACGAAAAGCAGCAGTCAGGTTTCATGCAAACAACATGAAGCCTATCTGCTGTTTCTTTTTTGTCTATCGGTGTGCTCTGAATTTACAGATTGGATTGCCTAGAGCATAAAATTTCTGCTCATATTCCGTCATAATATTATCTGCTGCCGGTCCATTTTCATGTAAATGATAGGATACATAATCGGCATGCCAGCCCGCTTCCTGAAGCTGCTCGAGTGAGAAATCAAATAATGGGCGATTGTCTGTCTTAAATTCAACGACACCAGCCCGCTGCAGGATCTGATCGTATCTTGACAAAAATGTAGTCGAGGTCAAACGACGCTTTGCATGACGATCCTTTGGCCATGGATCTGAAAAATTGAGATATATCCTGCCAACCTCGCCCGGCTCAAAATAATCGGTAATTTCTTCCGCATCCATTCTCATAAAAAGCAGATTATCTAATGCAAGCTCCTCTCTTTTGTCAATGGCGCGAATCAATACACTGGAATATTTTTCAATACCTATATAATTAATGTTCGGATTCTGCTGTGCCAACGTCGTAATAAACTGACCCTTTCCCATGCCAATCTCTATGTGTATCGGATGGTCATTATGAAAATACTCACGATTCCAACGTCCCTTGAAATCAGCTCCATCCGTACCATCCGTCTGTATCGTATACGGATCCGCCAAAATTCTTTCGTCAGCTCCTTTTATATTTCGTAATCTCATACTTCCTCCATTTGCTCGATAATTGTAATTTCCTGCGCCATCCTGCGGAGCATCTGTTCTCCAACGTTGGACCGCTTGATCTGCTCCGGACTGTGTGCATCTATTCCGATAATTGCTTTATTTTGCACTTTGCTCGCAATATCCAAGAAGCGTTTGCTTGGATAATGTCTGCCATCAACAGCACCAAGCATATTTAACTCGATCGGGCGGTCATGTTCTTTTAAATACTGACAAAGTCTTGTCATGTGCCGCTCATAAATCGCTGCATCTCCAACATAATTAATGAGATCCGGGTGAGCCAAATACAGATATCTGCCGGACTCGAGCCCTGCAATAACGGTATCCACATAGTTCTGTAACGTTGTTTCATCCGTTGTCGGCGCACCGGTATAAACTCCGTCGCATTCCTGCTTCAGAAAATGCTGACCCAATATCATATAGTCGATCGGATATGGTGCAAGTAATTCATCCTGCGCTTCGATCAGATCCGGCATATGTTCCGTTTCAAAGCCGATCAAAATTCGAATATCATTGCGATATTCTGTTCGCAGTCTCTGCATAGAATCCACATATTCTTCAACCTGATCCGCTCTCATACGGATTCCGGACACAAAATCATCTTTATAGACCCATGGGCAATGGTCCGAAAAGCCCAGCACCTGTATCCCTGCTGCAATGGCAGCCTCAACATACTCGCGGTCTTCACCTACTGCATGCTGACAGCGTTTGGTGTGCGTATGATAATTTGCATACATGGTCTCGTTTCCTTCTTTCCGTAAAAAAGCAAAGCCAGCGCTTTGCTTTAGTAATTTCCTATTCCGTAAAAAAGCAGCTGACGGGAGTCGAACCCGCCCCCTTAGCTTGGGAAGCTAATGTACTACCGATATACTACAGCTGCATATTTGCAAGTGATCTGCTACTTGTTGGCTCTTAACAGGCCATCCCGGCAGATAACAATGTATGTCTGCATACTTGCTATCTGCTTTTGACCCTTATTTCTTATATATTAAATCAGATTTTACTCAAAAAGTAAAGATTTCTTTAGCAAATCTCTGCACCCGCCGGCATCGTCTTCTCTGGTGCCATCAGTGCCAGATTACCTTCTGCATCTTCTGCACAAAGTAACATTCCTTCAGAAAGAACTCCGGCTAACTTAGCTGGTTTCAGATTCACCAAAACCATCACTTTCTTGCCGACCATTTCCTCTGCGGAATAATGCTGCTTGATTCCGGATACGATCTGCTTTACTTCGCTGCCGATCTTAACCTGTGAACAAAGAAGCTTTTTGGACTTTTTCACTTCCTCGCAGGCAATGATCTCTCCTACCTGGAACTGCATCTTCATAAAGTCATCAAATGTGATCTCCTCTTTTGGCTCAATATCAATGACTTCCTCTTCGGTTTCGCCACTCTCTGCCTTAGCTTCTGCGATCTGTTTCTGCTTGATCTCCTCTGCTTTGGCAAGCACTTCCTTTGGATCCAGTCGCATAAAAAGGATCTCCGGTTTTTCTACAACGTGTCCACCTGACTGGTACAGCCCGAACTGATCCATCTGATCATAAGCACGTTTTTGTGCGCCAAGCTGAGCTAATATCTTATCCGTTGTATCCGGCATAAATGCCTCTAACAGGCTGGCGCCGATCGTGATAGCCTCAACCAGATTATATAATACTGTTGATAAACGATCTTTCTTTGCTTCATCTTTGCCTAAAACCCAAGGCTCTGTCTCATCAATATATTTATTGCAGCGTTTGAACAGCGCAAATACTTCTGTAATCGCATCCGCTACACGAAGTTGGTCCATTTTGGCTGTTACTTTGGCTGGTGTTGCCAGAACAAACTGCTTGAGGTTGTCGTCTACTTCCTCAGATACGCCCTTGTCTGCCACAACGCCGCTCAAGTATTTATTTGTCATCGAGATCGTACGATTTACCAAATTACCAAGTACGTTCGCAAGATCGGAGTTCATACGCTCTACCATCAGATCCCAACTGATCACACCATCGTTCTCGAATGGCATCTCATGCAATACGAAATAACGCACAGCATCAACACCGAAAATATCAACAAGATCATCTGCATAGATCACATTACCCTTGGATTTACTCATCTTGCCGTCGCCCTGAAGCAGCCATGGATGACCAAATACCTGCTTCGGAAGTGGAAGATCAAGTGCCATCAGCATGATCGGCCAATAAATCGTATGGAAACGCAATATGTCTTTACCGATCAGATGCAGATCTGCCGGCCAAAACTTCTTATAAAGATCCTCGCCATTTTCCAAAGTGTCATTACCATCTAAGTTAAATCCAAGACCGGTAATATAATTGCTTAATGCATCAATCCATACATATACAACATGATCCGGATCAAAATCTACCGGAATTCCCCATTTGAAAGAAGTGCGGGATACACAGAGATCCTGCAGTCCCGGAAGCAAGAAGTTGTTCATCATCTCGTTCTTGCGGGACTCTGGCTGAATAAACTCAGGATGCGTATTGATATGCTCGATCAAACGGTCTGCATATTTGCTGAGCTTGAGGAAGTATGCCTCTTCTTTCGCCGGCTGACATTCTCTGCCGCAGTCCGGGCATTTACCATCAACAAGCTGGGATGATGTAAAGAAAGACTCACATGGTGTACAATACATTCCTTCGTAGAATCCTTTATAAATATCTCCCTGCTCGTATAATTTCTTGAATATTTTCTGTACCTGTTTCTCATGATAATCATCCGTTGTACGAATAAATTTATCATACGATGTATTCATCAGATCCCAGATTGTCTTGATCTGTCCGGATACGTCATCAACAAACTGCTTTGGCGTTACTCCTGCCTCTTCCGCTTTCAGTTCGATCTTCTGACCATGTTCATCCGTACCGGTCTGGAAACGAACATCATATCCTTCTAATCTTTTATAACGCACAATACTGTCTGCGAGCACTGCCTCATACGTATTACCGATATGTGGTTTGCCGGACGTATATGCGATCGCGGTCGTCAAATAAAATGTCTTCTTGTCTGCCATTTCGTTCCCTCTTTCTGCAAAAAACGTCTTTAAGGCTCGGTGTCCCAAACCTTAAAGACGATTTACTCGTTTTATTGCTTCTTTGTGTTCCTAGCCTTTTACTAGTTTAGTTTATCCCATATGGTCTGTCAAGATACCTCATTGACAAATTCCTATGCTCAAAATTAACGATGCATCGAGAAGGTGTCCATCGGATAATGTTCGAGATTCTCGTGTACTCCACGCTCATCTGCCTCACCCAATAATGCATTACGGTCTTTCATCGCTGCCTTCTCGGTACGGTGCTGGCTAGGACCGCCAACACAACCGCCTTCACAGACCATACCCTCAATAAAGTCTTCCGGCAAACGGCCAAGTTTTAACAATGTCAATGCTGTCTTACATTCAGCTGCACCATTACAGGTACGAACTTTGAGATCGGCATCTCCCTGTGTCTCTTCCAAACATTGGATTACTGCCGCAGTAACACCGCCTGCATTAGCAAATTTCTTACCATAAATACTTGCTTCCTGTGAATCATTCTCCGCCGGCTCAAACTTCACATTCCTAGCTTTCATAATAGAACTGAGTTCGCCGTATGTTAATACATAATCTGCATTGCCCTCAATGCTCTTATCCTGACATTCTGATTTCTTAGCAACACATGGTCCGATAAATACAGTTACCGCTTCCGGCTCTTTCGCCTTGATCATTCTGGACACTGCACACATTGGTGATACTGTCGTAGATACACAATCCCATACCTCTGGGAAATGTTTCTTGACCATATTTACAAATGCCGGACAGCAGGAGGTTGTCTTCTTCTTGCCATCTTTGGCTGCTTCTGCCCACTCTTCTGCCTCTGCAGCTGCTGTCATGTCTCCACCAAGACCAACTTCGATCATATCCTTAAATCCAATCTTCTTTAAGGCTTCTCGGATACTGGTCATGGAAATATCTTTACCAAACTGTCCCTCTGTTGCCGGAGCTACCATAGCATATACCGGCTTACCAGCCAACATATCATTAATAATGTCTACAACAAAAGTCTTGGATCCAATTGCACCGAATGGACAGCTGTGAATACAATGTCCACACTGAATACATTTCTCCTCATCAATCACACAAATGCCATTCTCATCGAAAGACATTGCATCTACCGGACACGCTCTCTTACATGGACGCATCAGATCAGCAATGGCGTTATATGGACATGCCTTAGAACAAAGTCCACATTCTTTACACTGACTAGGATCGATGTAAGCACGGTCTTTTCCCATAGAGATCGCACCAAAGCGGCACGCCTGCTGACAGGATCTCTTCATACACTTACGACAGTTATCTGTTACTACATAACGTGCAATGGAACACTCCTCACAAGCAGAAGAAATAACCTGAATCATGCTGTCACTCTGCTTATCACTCGGGCATTTACCCTCTGCCAAACGCACACGCTGGCGGATAATTTCCCTCTCTTTATAAATACAGCAACGAAATCTTGCTTTTGGTCCCGGAATCATCTGGAATGGAAGAAGCTCCTTCCCCTCCTCAAGTTTCTTGTCATACGCTAACTTGGCTACCTCTTGTAAAACCTTGTGCTTAATGTTTAACACTGTTACGTCATCTGAAAGCATATTGTACTCCTTTCCATTTGGTTCATCTTAATAATTTTTCTCAATACAGTTTTTCGACATTATAACATATCCCTTGTGGAAAATCTACACAATACGTTTGCATTTTCATACCAAAACACGGCGATTATGACAATTTCTCTTCTGAAAAGCTCACCCTGTCGCGAAAATAGTCTATTGTTGTTCGGGTTGAAATTCTGTCATATGCGTGCGGTATTTCTTGGGTGCCATATTTGTCTGCAATGAATCATTGCGACGCTCATGAATACAAATGCTGTCAAAAAATGTCTTCCATAATATGACATATTCTTCTTTTTGCTCCAAAAGCACATCTAACTGTGCGCATTCCTGTACTGTCAACGCTCGAATATACCAAGGCTGCTCGGGGACATGGATCATCACCTCACAGTGTCCCTTGTCATAGATCATAAAACGCTCCGGATTGAGGCGATCTGCAAAATGCGAAGCGATCATCGTCAATATACGGTGATCCGGCTCGATCACCGCCAAAAGTACCGATGGCTCTACAGAGACTTCCTGGAAACGCAATATTTCCCGAAACCATGCCGCCTCATTGCGGACACGCCTCTGCAGCGCGAAGATTGCTTTGACACACGGTATCTGCATCGCATCCGTTACCCTTCTGCCAATGGTAAAACCATATGTAACAAACTGATACACCAGATTGGCCTTCTCCGGATCATTCGACGCCAGCGCATACATAACATACTCATATGCATTTCTGCTAATGCCGCTTTGCACCTTATCTAAGACAATGCGAGCATGCTCCGGATCCGTTACTACCGTAATATATTCCGCAAATAGGACAAAGGACTCTGTCTCGCCTTCCCTTATCGGTGCGATCCGAATATACTTATGCCCATATCCGGAAATGCCCGCCTCGTATACCGCTGTCAATATCCCGTCCTGTGTATCTTCACACTGATAGATCCGAAGCGGTCTGTTCTCCTCTTCCTGCCTCATACCAATCCTCCGTTTGGAAAATCATCAAACAACGACAACTGCCGATACGTTACCCTCTCACCAAATCCCCGCATCACATCTGTATTATCTGCCAAAAGACTGCGTGTGATATAGTCCTCCTCCACTTTGAGAAAATCCTGAAACATACGCCCATGGCACGTAATAAAATAAATAGCCCGTTTAAGAACGACTCCCATCGCCTTGAGCGAATCAAAATCCACTCTGCCGGTACGCCTTGCACGGATAATACGGCCTGCTGACTTCACGCCGATCCCCGGCACGCGAAGCAGCGCATCATAATCTGCACTTTCTATCTCTACCGGAAATAACTCCAAATGTCCCAACGCCCAATCACATTTAGGATCCAAATACGTATTAAAATTAGGGCGGCTGGGTGATAGTAGCTCATTCGCCTCAAATCCATAATAGCGCAGCAAAAAATCTGCTTGATATAAGCGGTGTTCCCGCCGCAGCGGTGGCTGACTATCCAGTGCCGGAAGAGTACTATCCTTATTGACATTGATAAACGCAGAATAAAACACCCGCTTCAGGTCAAAACGCCGGTATAACGCTTCTGATACCGCCATGATCTCATAGTCTGTCTCCCCGGAGGCACCAATGATCATCTGTGTACTCTGTCCGGCCGGGACAAATCCCCTCTTCGTATCGCAGGAATTCCACAACTGCAATCCAGATGAGGCTTTCCCTTGCCGCATAAGGTCCGTCCCTGTGATCACGCTGTCCCCGCTTCCGGAATGAGAAATCTTATATCCACCATTGTCTGCATTTGTACCGGGAACGCCCTTAACTCCCCGTGAGACTGTATGTGCACCGGAAGCACTCGCAACTCCCCGTGAGATTGCATGTGCACCGGAAGCACTCGCAACTCCCCGTGAGATTGCATGTGTACCAAAAGCATCCTTAGCTCCCCGCATGGCAAGACGTTTCTGCTTTCGCTCCTGCGTAAAATGATATGCGCCGTAATTGCCCCCTTTCATGCCGAGATACTCACGACTTTCTGCCATTCCATTTTGAATCTGGCGCATCGGTGTCAAGATCGTCTTGCGCGTCTTATTGGGCGCAAGACGTTTTAATCCTTCTTCCGTCGGCAGCTCCAAATTAATACTCATACGATCCACATACCAACCCGCCATCTCAATAAGCGCAGGATCCGCCCCCGGAATTGCCTTACAATGAATATATCCGTTAAACCGATGTATGATCCGAAGGTCACGTAATGCCTTGCATATCTGTTCCATCGTTTCATTGGGTGAATGCAGTATCCCGGAGCTCAAAAAAAGCCCCTCGATATAATTACGTCGATAAAACTCCATTGTCAAAGTACATATTTCTTCTGGGGTAAAGCTCGCTCTTGGCACATCATTTGAGCATCGATTCACACAATATTTACAGTCGAATACGCACTCATTGGTATACAATATTTTAAGCAGAGAGATACATCTGCCATCTCCGGAAAATGTATGGCAAATACCTGCCGCCTCTGTATTTCCAATGCTCCCGGCTTCTGCCTTTCTGGCAACACCACTGGAAGTACATGCAACATCATACTTCGCTGCATCTGATAATATCGCAAGCTTCTGCTGTAATGTTGCATTCTCCTGTAATATCATAGCAAACCACAATCCTTTCCCATCACGCAATCGCAACCGCAATCGAACATTTGTTCGTATTATATCACCCGGTCCTTATCCTGTCAACAAACATTGCCCTGCCAATTGTTTCCTGTTATAATGGGCTTGTCATTTTTTTACCACATTTGTCGAATACACTGGTACAACGACGATGGCAGTAAAAACATATGAACGAAGTAGTCCATGGCATTATTTACTATACTGGGACTTATTCATAGAAAGGAATAAATATTAAGGATGAGAAAAAAATTATTATGTGCCTTACTGGCAGTATCTATGGTAGTGTCATCTGGAACAATGCTACCGAACACACAGGCAGTCACCGCAAGTGCAGCATCCACTTCGGTCAGTCCTTTTACCGGCAAAACCTATACACACTCTGATGTATTCCATGGAAAAAACGTCTATCATGGCATCGATGTATCCTATCATAATGGAGCAATTGATTGGGCGAAAGCCGCTGCAGATGGTGTGGAATACGCCTTTATCCGGGTTGGCTACCGCGGCTGGGGATCCGGCACAGTTGTAGAAGATCCTCGTTTTGAAACATATATCAAAGATGCATTGGATGCCGGAGTCCATGTCGGATTATATTTCTTCACCGAAGCCCGCACGACCAAAGAGGCTATCGAAGAAGCTAACTTCTGCCTGAAAATGGCGGCAAACTATGACATAGAGCTTCCAATCGCTTTTGATTATGAATACCAATACTCCGACGGATCGCTTGTCAGTCCAAAGGCAGGGATCAGTAAAGCACAGGCAACGGCAAACTGTGAAGCTTTCTGCGACACGATCTTGGCAGGCGGATACACACCGATGATCTATGCCAATTCGAGTGACTTAAAGACACTGATCAACGGCGCCAGTCTTCAGCAAAAATACATGATCTGGCTCGCCAACTATACGACGAAAACATCTTATACCGGCGAATACGATATTTGGCAATACAGCAGTACCGGCAAGATCAATGGATTTACGACAAATGTAGACTGTAATTTCTGGTATTCTGATACCGATATTGCAAAGATAAATTTCAACAGCGGTGAGCTCAAAGATGCAGCCATCGCAAAAATCCCGACGCAGATCTATACCGGCAAAGAGATCAAGCCTGCGCTAACCGTTACACTAAACCGCCGCGGATTAAAAGCCGGACGCGATTATACCGTCACGTACAGCAACAATAAAAAACCGGGCAGGGCAACCGTCACGATCACAGGCAAAGGCAACTTCACCGGAACACGCACAACATCTTTTACGATCAAACCAAAAGCAGTTTCCGGTATAACTGCTAAATCCGGTTCCAAAAAGATCACGCTGACTTGGAAGGGTGCGACCGGTGGCGATGGATATGAAATATATCGTTCCAGCGAATACAACGGTACTTATAAGAAAGTGAAAACGATCACAAAAGCGACAACCAAAAAATGGATCAACAAAAAGTTAGCAAAAAACCGTGAATATTTCTATAAAATACGCGCCTATCGCAAAGTTAACGGCAAAGAGTACTTTGGTGCATACTTGAAAGTTTCCGCAGGAACAACCCCGGGCGGCAAAGGTTTTCAGACTAAAACCGCTATGAAGCTCCTCAAGAAACCGTCGGCAAAATCTGCCAAACGTGCGACGATCCCGGCAGGTGCAACTGTTCACTACATTGGTAAAACGGTATTGAAGCATAAAGCTAAATTTTACCATGTACAGTTCCATAAAGGCAGCAAGACCTTTGATGGATACCTGACCTCGATCAAAGGGTTAAAGTTACGCAAGACTTTGATCACCGCCAAGAGATCTCCGCTCAAACAGAGCGCTTCTGCCTCTGCAAAGACCTTGGCAACACTGCCAAAGAATATGCCGGTGATCGTATTGAAAACCAAGAAGTCCGGCAAGCATACATGGTATATGACAGTCCATCTCAAAGGCAAAAAAATACATACCGGATATGTAAATGCAACACAATTTTAATTCTAGGATTAAGGCTAAAACAAAAATGCTGCGGATTATACTTCCGCAGCATTTTCTTTTATTTTATCACTGATGATCTGACGAACTTTCTCGCCGATCTTTTTCTTTTCGGCACGTTCCATACTATCCATGTAGATCGGTTCACAATATTCGATTATAACATGTGTACGGCGGATCCAAGGCATATGCTGCTCCAACACAGCGTCCATATTATTCATGGCAACCGGCACGATCGGCGATTTGGACTTCTCAGCAAGCTTAAAGCTCGCCTCATGAAATGGAAGCAGCTCATCGCTGCTATTACGCGTTCCCTCTGGAGCAATAAAAATGTTGGTTCCCTCTTTCATTAACTCGATACCGGTTAAGATCACTTTCATTCCCTGACGAATATCATCGCGATCCAAGAACAGACAATTTAAGTATTTCATCCACCAGGAGATCATTGGCACCTTTTCAATCTCTTTTTTTGATACAAATGCAGACGGAATTGGCGCAGTCGCATATCCTACCACAATATCAAAGAAGCTGCGGTGATTAAACACATACAACGCCGCCTTGTCATGGATCTGGTTCTCTTTACCTTTGACTGTCACCTTAACACCGGACAAGAACAAAATACATCGAAATCCTCCTGCTACAAATCTTTGTGACATTCGCACCTTTTTCTTTGGATCCATCTTACCCAAGATAAATCCGATCAGATACATCGGCAAGCTGACGATCGTATACAAAAGTAAAAACAATACTACGATAATAGTACGCATAACATCCTCCTATCCTAATTACTCATTCATTTCATCTCCAGATGGCACTTTGGTCTCCTCTGGAGCCTTCGTTGGTTCTTTTGTTGGCGCCTTCGTTGGCACCGGTGCTTTCGTTGCAGCCGGTGTTTTGACCGGTGCTTTCGTAACTGTTGGTTTCTTAGTCTTCTTTGGCTTCGGCGCATGTGTCCGCTTTGGAGCTTTCGTTTTCTTAGGCTTAGCCGACTTAGTCGGTGCAGGCGACTTGGACGGTTTCGGTGTTTTCTTCGGTTTATACGAAGGATTTGGCGTCGGTGCAGAAGTCATCTGTGGCTCCTTTGGTGCTCCAGTATCCGTATCCTTAACCTGATCTTCCGGTTTCACCTTCTTATCTACAGTTGTCGTCTGATAATACTCCTCCAACGTTAATTTCTTCTTATACAAGCGCTTTGCCAAATTCTTGCCAACATAACGAATATGCCATGGCTCATAAGAATACCCTGTAATATCTTCTTTCTCCTTTGGGTACCGGATCGTAAATCCATATTTATAGCAGTTACTTGCCAGCCATTTCCCCTCGATCGTCTTTCCAAAGGACTGCTCCAACGCACAGCCGATCGAGTCTGCAGAGACATCTATCGTAAGACCGGTCTGATGTTCACTACTGCCCGGAAAAGCGGATACCTGATTCGCTTTCTTCTTCCCTTTTGTACTGACATTTCGATTGTAAATTTCTTTTTGGCGGCTGTAAGAACGATATGCCGATACTCCTTTTAATGAAATATTCTGCTCTTTTGCCCCCGCAAAAAGCTTCTCAAGCGCTGCCGCTGCATCTTTTCTCATATAGCTTTTCTCATACGTCCCATAAAAGCTAAACGGCACATCCGGCACTACCAGATCTTCCGGAATATATTCCTCCGGCAATAAATACTCTCGATTAACAAGCACAGTAATGCTCTCTGGATCCGTATCCACCTGAATCAGTGGTGCTTTCGTTGCTCCCGGTTCACTCGAACTTTTCACGTCTTTGTCCTCCGGATGATCATTATCCTTATAATAATATTCATATCCGGATGTCTTGGTGCCTTTATGATCGGATGTGTCTTTGCCTGCAAATAATTTTTTTCCACACAAAACACCGGCAATTGTCAAAAAGACAACTGCCCCTGTTACTATCATTCTTTTTTTCCTCATCGTATCCCCACATTCTAATCTGTATTCTTCTGAACTTCCCACACACTTCGTATAGAAAGCTTCTACCATAAAATCATAGCATAGTCGTGTAAAATTTCTATGACAAATATATTACATTTGCTTAAACAATCAGCATCGTCTATACTGATAGAAACGGTTGCATTCTTTGCATGCAGCAGAAACAGTATACAGTATCAGGCTTGTTCATGCAAGCATCATTACAAACAAGGAGGTTTGATATGGATAAAATAACGGTAAAAGCACCCGCTAAAATAAATTTGACTCTGGATGTCCTCGGGCGTCGTGAAAACGGCTATCATGACCTGCGCATGATCATGCAGACGATCGACCTGTGTGACGAAGTCACGATCGAACAGATAACTGCTGAAGAAATTACCCTTTCCATGAATAAGGAGCTCCCTGATGGCTGCCCTATGCAGAAAAATCTTGTGTACCGCGCAGCAATTCTTATGAAGGAACGCTATGCTCTGCCGGATGGCATGAATATCATTTTGACCAAAAATATCCCTGCGGCAGCGGGCTTGGCAGGCGGCAGCAGTGATTGCGCAGCCACTCTCTTGGGAATTAACGAACTATATAAACTGGGCTTGTCCCTCGATGAACTATGCGACATTGGTGTTACGCTTGGTGCAGATGTGCCTTTCTGCATCCGCAAAGGAACAATGTTGTCGGAGGGCATTGGCGAAATACTGACTCCGCTGACTCCACTTCCACCAATGTGGACATTACTGATCAAACCAAATATTTCCGTTAGCACCGCTTATGTTTATGGCAATCTTGATCTGCAAAAACAACTGGATCACCCGGATACGGATGCCGTTTTAGATGCGATCGCACACTGCGATGGAGCCAAAGTCGCACACTTGCTCAGTAATGTATTGGAGACGGTGACGATTCCGAAATATCCTGTCTTAGCAGAGCTGAAACAATTTCTGTTGGAAAACGGCGCTGTTGGTGCGTTGATGAGCGGCAGCGGTCCGACTACTTATGGATTATTCCAAGACGAAATTGCGGCACGCATGGCTCTGTCTGCTGCGACACAAAAGTACACCAATTATGATGTCATTTTGTGCCAGACGAAAAATGTACCGGCGCTATAAAGTTCTATTCTAATATACCGATATATAATATGAGAGAAGAAATGCTCGTGTTATACGAAAACAGTCCGTGTGCCACGGATGGCAGCGGTTAACATGCAAAGAAAAAGGAGGTTCAATTATGGATTTAACAGCAACAAGTGGTGTTCCAGGTACATATACTGCTGAAGCAGCAACGGTGAACAGCCAGGCAGCAGCCAAGCCGGATACCACAAATTCTTCATCTGCAGCGAAGAAAGAGGATTCTTCTGTAGTATATGAGAAGTCGACAACCACAAAGAAAGATTCTGCCAATCAGATCTACAACCGCGATAATATTATCGCAAAGTTAAAGAAAGATCAGGAGTCCCGTATGACTTCCATGCAGAATCTTGTACAGAAGCTTTTGAATAAACAGGGCAGTGTATTTGATCTTGCCAATGGAACAAATTTGGCGGCTACATTCCGCGAGGCTGCTGCAAATGCAGATCCTGATACGATCAAAGCAGCACAGGAAGCAATCTCTGACGATGGTTACTGGGGCATAAAGCAAACTTCTGACCGCATGGTAAGTATGGCAATTGCTTTAACCGGTGGCGATACTGACAAGGCAGACGAAATGATCTCTGCTATTGAAAAGGGATTTAAGCAGGCGACGAAATCCTGGGGAGAAGATCTTCCTGATATTTGTCAGAAAACATTGGAAGAGACAAAGAAGAAGATGAATGATTGGAAAAACGGCGTAACGACTGCCGCTGATTACTCTGATTATTTATCATGATCTATACGATTATGACGTGTTCCCATTAACAATTCGTGGGACAATTATTCATAATGATGTTGTCAATACAATATAATTGACAACGATTCCTTTCTTTTGTAAAGGGCGGGGCACTTTGGATATATGTCAAGGTGCCCCGCTTTTTTTTGATAGGAAATTGCTGTTGTGTAGCGTGACATCGCCAAGAATTGCTTTAGCAATTCTTGGCGAAGCAAAGCGCTGGCTTTGCTTTTTTACCCAAGCCGGATCACTTCCTCATCGCCAAGAAGATAGACCATTGTACCCGGTCTGGCAAGCGTATAGCTGTCCGTTCGCAAGATCTTGCCATTTGACATCTTGATCGGCTGACTTGTATAGGCGATCACACGATACTGTCCGATCAGGGAATCATATCGTACGCCGCAATGTCGACGACTAATACCAGAATGTGTGACCACAATGTCACATAATTCCAAACTATTGCCAAGAATAACCTCGGCATCCGGCTGCATAACGAAATCCTGTCCGGATAACTGTCCCCGCACTCCTTGAATGTGTCCACTGCCATCATACTGCATCGGAAAACATTCTAATTCGGGAGCAAGCTCTTTTTCTGCTGCTTTCTCCGGTCTTTCCGCTTCTCTGACCGCCTGTGGCATCGGAGTCATTGGAAATACCTCCCAATTCTGAACTTCTTTCGGCTCATATTCTCCGTGATGTACTTCCTCGATCTCGACAAGCTCTCGTTCCGGCCGACACACTGTAAAATAAGCGAAGCTCAACAGTATCAGCAAGCCCCCCAACAATATCTGTATAAAATATCCGCTGTCCGCAAATCCCCACAACACCGCACGAATGGAGTATTCTCCCACACCCGGGATTGCAAGAACGCCCTCGGACACCATTTCATAAGACTGCACCGCCGACTGCATCTGCTCCCACAAAAGTTCCGGGATCACAGTCAGCCACGCCACACCAATCCCGATCGTCACTGCACCATCCAAAAAGATCAGTGTCCGCGGGGTTTTTCGTCGCAAAAGCATATACGAGCAAACTACCAGCCCCATCAACGCCGGTGCAAACAGCATCGCTCCCATAATTTGCAGCACCATCTGAATATCACTGGTGCGCAGAGAGTATCCCTCTCGTACCTGAATCCCCTCAAACGCCAGATCCGCCCCGCTGCTCAAACACCATCCCGCCAGATGCAGTCCATCAATGCTGTCCTGTCTGCCATGTAATGCTTCATCTGCTTTTTGTTGATATTCCTTGGCTTTGGCTTCCCGCATAGACGTACCACGTTCGTAGTTGTCCGTAATCTCATATGCTCCGGCTTCCCTGGCTTTACCGGCAGCGATCTGCTCTGCCTCGCGGTTGATCTCCATCGCAACCGACACAAAGCGGTCTCCGGTAATTTGCAGCCACGGCATAAGAAGTACGGCACTCTGCGTCAAAAGCAGGAGTGCCGCCAAAAATATTTGCCATTTAAAACCCTTTTTTTCCATACTAACCCTACATGCCTTTCTCAACCCGCAAACTTTGGCCCCTTGGGCCAAAGTTGCCGTATGAAAAAACTTTCATATAAGGTTTTTTCATACTATTTTACTTCCAAATATATTTCATATCGATTTGATACCAGATAAATCCGCTCTCCCGGCACCACTTCAGCCACACGTCCTCTTCCGATAAGTCCACGCACGGTAAATGTACCATTAGCTGACATATCCTTCACCAAAAAGATATTTTTGCGCTTATCATAATGGATCATACAATGCAGACGGCTGACATTGTCACCATCTACAACAATTTCGCAATCCTCTCCCGAACGTCCAACACGAATATCTCGATTCGGTTCGATCTTCCATTGACGCATTTCATCACCAACTTTGAGGCGTAAATACGGATCCATCTTTGGCGTTCCTTCTGCGGCATCCAATGCTTCCACAAACGCCGGCATGGTCTGAATGCGCTCCCAATACATAACCGCTAATGCCTGTTTTAACATATTACTGATACGCTCCGGGATATCCTTATTCTCCACGTTTGCCGCTGATAGCAATGTCCCCTTGCTGCGTTCGATCGCCGAAATTGGTTTTACGCCCGTGATCATATAATAATACACTGCTGCCAATGCATACACATCTGTCCAAGTTCCCTGTCCGTCCGGTCCGGCATACTGCTCCGACGGTGCAAATCCCTCTTTCATCACTGCCTCTGCACCGTTAATCTCGCTGAGCACATATTGTTTCGTCGCTTCAAAGTCAAGCATTTTGACCGTGCCGTCCTGCAGGATCCATATCGAATCCGGCCCAATTCCACGATGCAAAAGACCCAGTTTGTGCAGATCCTCTATTGTCCCCGCAACGGACCGAAGTATCTGCCCCGCCTGTTGACATGGTATTGGCTCCCCGGTACGAGTAATATATTCTTCAATCGTCTCTCCGGAAATATATTCCATCAATAAATATGCCGTATCATTTTTGCGCAGAAAATCCCCCGTCTCTGCTAAAATCGTTTCCTCACTGAGTGCACGAATGATCTTTGCCTCATTTTCCAACACATCCATTCCTGCCTGAAAAGATTCTGCATTTGCCCCTTCCTGCACCTTGACATGGATGCCATCACCGGAACGCACCACCCATGCAGTCGGGAAATACTCCCTCAACGCATAAATCTTCTCAGTACGCAGATCCTGCGCCAGATACGTGATCATGACATCATCCTGTGTGATCACACGGCCCACTGCGTAATGCTGTCCCAATACATAATCATCCGGCAGCGCACACTGCGGACGATCTTCCTTTACATAGCCACATTTTTCGCATCTTCCCCCCAAATATGTCCCCTTTTGAAAACAATTTGGACATAACTTTTGTGTTGTCACTGTTCTTCCTCCTTCTCCAGTTCAGCACGTTTACGCTGCAAACTGCGCCGCATGTGATACCTGTTTACAGATAACGCAATCCCCATTTCCGCTAACGTAAACAACACCGCCGATCCACCATAACTGATAAATGGAAGCGATGCACCCGTATTCGGGATGATGGTCAATACAACGCCAACATTGATAAGTACCTGTAATGAAATGTGAAACGCAATTCCCATGACTAACACTTTACCAAATAAATTCTCGCTATTTACAGCAATTCGAATCAAATGGTAGATCAAAAATAAAAACATAGCCAGTAAAACTACCGCTCCCACCAATCCCAATTCCTCACAAACGATAGAAAAGATCATATCGTTCTGTGCCTCGGGAATTTTGTCTAATTTTTGCACACTGTTGCCTAACCCCTTGCCAAATAAACCGCCGGAGGCAACAGCATATTTGCCCTGTAATGGCTGAAATCCTTGATCTCCTGCATAACGCTCCGGATCTATCCACGCATAAAAACGCCCCATACGGAAAGATGACGAAGAAGCATTTAGCTGTTTTTGCGTCGGCAGATTCTTAGCAAGAAGTTTTCTTCCTACAAAAATGCCGATCAGACCAATCCCGGCAATGATACCATGCAGTTTCTCCTGATTGGTAAACACAAACGAAAGCATAAAACCAATCCCTAAAATGATCAACGCTGATGACAGGTTATTACTAAGGAACATGACCATCCCCGCTGGTATGATCGTAAAGAATAACCACAAATACACTGCCATATTTTTGAACCGCTGTACCTGATTGGCATGTTTCGCCACAAATGCTGCGATCATGATGACCATCGCAATCTTAACCAATTCGGCAACCTGCAATTGAACCGGTCCCAGGCGGATCCAGCGCGCTGCACCATGAGAGCGTACAGCAAGCCCCGTTCTCAGCAAAAAGAGAGATCCCACTGAAAACAAAAAGATGATCGGTGCAAGCTTTTGCAGATAGTTGTAATTAAAATACTGTAATAATAACATCACAACAATGCCTGCCAGCACAAATATCCCCTGCTTTTTTAATAAATACAAGGAATCATAATTGTACTTTGCCAGTGTACTGCAACTGTATGCCGATGCACTATATATCATGATCAAACCAAACACATTTAATAGTATAACGCAGGCGATCACGCGCAGATCAATTCGATCCATTTGGCGAATATACGCATCCAAAGATCGTTTTACTGATTTCTTCATCCACTAACTCATTCCTTCTAAATATTTATCACACACGGCTCCCCGGTCTCATTGACGGAGGACTATCATGCAAATGGACTTTTACTATTGTATTCTAGTCAATCACTTTGATCGCAGTAATCTTCGGCTGCTGATCTGCAGGCACCGTACCATTGTTGTCGATTGGCTGCACAGACTGACAGATTTTATCGACGATGTCCATTCCGGCAGTCACTTTACCAAATGCTGCGTAATCTCCATCCAAAAAGTCAGAATCCGCCTGTACAATAAAAAACTGACTGCTGGCGCTGTCCGGATCATTTTGCGTACGTGCCATAGAAATTACACCACGTTTATGAGACATCGTATTCTCTACGCCATTTGACTTAAACTCACCTTTGATCGTCTCCTCGGATCCACCGGTGCCATCTCCATTCGGATCGCCCCCTTGGATCATAAATCCGGACATGATCCTGTGAAAAGTCAAGCCATTATAGAACCCTTTCTTCGCCAGATTAACAAAATTGGTTACCGTGATCGGTGCAATATCTGCATCCAACTCTAATTCCAGCTTGCCATACTCTGCAATCACAATCTCTGCATGATGTTTTCCCGTCAAATATTGACTGTTAGAGGTGTCTGCATCTTTCTTCTCCGCAAAAGATTCTTTCTTCGTCGTCTTTGCAGTGCTCTTATCCGCATTTTCTCTTGTGTCACCACATCCGGTCAGACATAATGACAACAACGCTGCCATCAATATTATGCTAATTAATCGTTTCATACTTCCTCCATATTTCTCCTTACATTCCTATTGTCTCAGGGTAAACTTCCCCCTACCCCATATAGCAATACCTGTATTATTGTACCACTACTTAGCTGTCCCCGCAACCGCCTGGCTTTTTCAATACTTATTTTTCCAAAACCTTAATTGCGCATATTCTCTGTGCCAAACCGGGACTTCGAGTTAAAAAGTCCTTTCGCAGCACCGACCTGTATGGTATAATATTCTTTACAAATGTAGGATATATATTACAGATCCTATCAAATGAACGGTATGATAAGACAGATATATTGGGGAATATACTTACTTTACCGGAGGAGGAATTTTATAATGATGAAACTAAAAATACCGCACAAAAAGAAGGCCATGAATGAGAACAGCATCTCGAAACCAAAGCGTTCTTTACGGTCAAAACACAAACGGGAAAAATCCAAAAAAACAACTGCTATTAAAAAGGAACGTCCAAAGAAGAAACGCAAAGACCGCACAGCAAAAGAGCGCACAAAAAGACATATCCTGCGTAATCTTTGGCAAAAACTTCCGTTACCTAAAAAGCGCTTATTTTTCAAAAAAGACAAAGCAGTTTCGGTCAAAGCCGGAAGCGCGAATACTGCCAAGCGTTTTCGTCTTCTGACATTTTCGCGCAAAATGCTGCTTCTTTGTCTGGCACCTATGATGTTGATCTGCATCCTTATCACTGTATTCAGCCGTCAGTCATTGACCAAGTCGGTTGAGAACGAGATCGAGGGTGCTTTGAAGATCGTTGCTATTTCGCTGGATGAAACTTACAGTAATCTCTATCAGGGCGATTATGAACAGGATAAATCCGGCAAGATCAAAAAGGGTGATGTTAGTATCTCAGGTAATACTGATCTGATCGATGCTTTGAAAAAACGCACTAACTATGATATTACGCTTTACTTTAACGGTATGCGTCTGGTTACTACGCTTCGCAGCGATACCGGGGCACCGGCTAACGGTACCCCGGCAGATTCTGCAGTCTACGAGAAGATCATGAAAGGCAAGACTGTATTCCTGTCAAATGTAAAGCTTTATGGCAAAGAATATTATGTATTGTATCAGCCTCTCGTAAATGCTGATGGCACAGTTGCCGGAGGTATAGGTGTCGCTAAAGATGCAACAGACGTACAGAAAACAATTGCTGCACAGACGAGACGAATCACATTGATTTCCATCGTTCTGTTGGTGCTCGCAGCAGTTGTGATCATCTTCCTGACGACACGAATGGTTACGGTTATGAAGTCCACCAAACATTTCCTTGCCAAATTGGCACAGGGTGAATTTGGCGTCGTTCCAAAGCAAAAACATGTGAAACGAAACGATGAGCTTGGTGATATTTACCGCAGTTCCGTACAATTACAGCAAGAGTTGCGCAAGATTGTTGATAATATCAAACAATCTTCAGAAAGTCTGATCAACTCAGCAAATCAGTTGACCGGTATGGCACAGTCCACACGAACCACTGTGGATTCCGTATGTGATTCTATGCGCGGCATCACTGATGCGTCTGTCACTCAAAATGAGGAAACCACCGTGGCTATCGGTAACGTACAGGGCATGGCGAATGAGATTGCCTATATTTCACACATTATGGATTCTCTGACGCAGCACGCCAACCAAATGTCAGAAGCAGAACAGGCCTCTGAAGCAATCATTCACCAGTTAAATGCTTCTAATGAAGAAACCATAGATACGATCACCAATGTTGCAGAACAGATCAATGCTTTGCACTCTTCGGTAGAATCGATCCAAACGGCGATCAATATGATTCAAAGCATTGCCGAAGAAACCGATCTGTTATCTTTGAATGCTAATATCGAAGCAGCACGTGCCGGCGAGTCCGGACGCGGTTTCTCCGTTGTGGCGACACAGATTAGCAAACTTGCCGATCAATCTAATTCGACCGCAGAAAATGTCGCTGATATTATCGCTAATATCATTGCAGAAGCAGACCGCATGGTTGAAATGATGGGTGACGTGAAGAATAAAATTCACGAACAGCAGAAAAAACTGGATGACACAATGGATAAATCAGGTGCTGTTGCACTTGGCGTTAACAATTCCCTGCGCGATATTGATACGATCCGCAATAAGATCAGCGTACTCAGCCAGTCTGGTGATTCGATACAGGATATTGTAACAAATCTCGCATCTATCGCAGAGCAAAATGAGTCCTCCACACAGGCAACAATGGACTCTGCACTCGGCATGAGCGATACAATGAACTCATTGGAAAATGCATCGGAAAGTTTGAAAGATATGGCACGTGCATTAGATGAATCTCTGGTTCGTTTCAAGATGTAATTGCCAATTGAGAAAGGAATAGCAGATTATGATGAGGCAGCGTTCTAATACATCTCCGATTTTACGGCTAACAAGAAATCTGATATGTATTGGAATTGCTGCTTTTTTGATTCTCTTTACGCAAAATGAGCAATTCTGTAAGAAGATCATTCCTACAGCGAACGAACAATTAGAAACCTATTCTAATATAAAGCAGATCGCAGCAAGGCTGGAAGAGGAGATCTTGTCCGGCTCAGGTTCCTTTTCCTTTTATACGACCAGGCTTGACCCTTCACAGATCCAAGACATTAATTCCTATATCGATCCTACTTTTGGCTCTGCCAACTATCAGGAAACAACGAACAACCGTCTGGCACCGAAAACAACGATTAAAATACAACTCAAACCCGCTTACTATGTCTATGCAGCGATTATGCAGCACAAAGCCATCCCCAACAACGAGACAAAAGCAAAACGTCTTTATCGAGTGGTAAACGCCGTTTTGAAAGCAAAAATCAAACCGTCGATGACGGATTACCAAAAAGAACTGGCACTGCACGATCATTTGGTAAAACAATGCCATTATAGTACGCATTCTACCTCATCAGACGTATATGAGGCCTATGGCGCACTCGTCAATCACGAAGCAGTCTGCGACGGCTATGCGCAGGCGTTGCAATTGCTCTTTACCTGCTCTGGAATCACATCCAAATACATTTACGGAACGGCAACCGACGCCAATGGTTCTATGGATCATGCATGGAATCTCGTGAAATTGGGCAATGACTGGTATCACCTGGATGCTACTTGGGATGATCCGACGCCGGACCGCAAAAGGCGCATCATACATACCTATTTTAATGTGACAGACTCTTATATCAAAAGCAGCCATCATTTTAATGCCTCTTATTATCCGACGATGACTGCCACCAAAATGAACTTTTATGTCCGCAGCAAGCAGCGCTTTACAAGTTGGAAAAAATATAAGAAAGCTGCCAAGAAAGCATTACTGACTGACAATCGCACGATGTACGAAGCTTATATCGGTAAACGTAATGTGACGGTGAAAGATCTGCAATTCCTTTATAGTGACGGCACCTCGAAACAGTTTCTTTGGAATGTGATAAAAGGATCTGAAGGAAATGTGCTAGTCATTACACAGAAATAACCACCTTCCATCTTTTAACATATCCCCCTTGCACCGACCGGAGCAGATCGGAGACCGATCTCACGACTCGCGCGTGCAGACGAGCGAGCTCGTGAAAAAGAGCACCATGCCATTTTGGCATGATGCTCTTTTTATTACTGGGCTAGCGGGATTCGAACCCACGAGTGCAGGAGTCAAAGTCCTGTGCCTTACCGCTTGGCGATAGCCCATTATTATATAGGAAGAAGCCTCTGCAAATTCTTCCCTTGTTAGAAAAAAATCCTTGCTAGCTCTCTAACAAGGATAAAAGGTGGATACTGGGATTCGAACCCAGGGCCTCCAGAGCCACAATCTGGCGCGCTAACCAACTGCGCTATACCCACCATACATGTAAAGCGTGTCAAGAGGGATTCGAACCCCCGACCTACGGCTTAGAAGGCCGTTGCTCTATCCAGCTGAGCTATTGACACGTATAAGAGCGGGTGATGGGAATCGAACCCACGTATCCAGCTTGGAAGGCTGGTGTTCTACCATTGAACTACACCCGCATAAATTGGAAAGCTCCAAAATGCTTCCCTATATTAAAATGTATGTAAAGCGTCACTAGTCGGGGTGACAGGATTCGAACCTGCGACCCCCTGATCCCAAATCAGGTACACTAGCCAAACTGTGCCACACCCCGAATCACTTTCCGTTTTCCCGTGACGCAAGTAATATTATATGACCATGGCACCAAAATGTCAACACTTTTTTTATTTTTTTTGCAACTTTTTTTCTAAAGTCCTGGAACCCGCATATTTACTGGGTTTGCGTATATTTTATCCCCCTGCATACCGGTTTTTATTCGGGGAAAACATAATGCAGTAGCATCTGAGAAGGTTATGCGATAGCCGATATGCAAGGGATATTTTTGTATGGATTTTTCATCCATTACTCAAGCTTCGGATGTGCGAAGTTTGAATCTATTACTTTACTTGCTCTGACCATAATATGCGTTTTTACCATGTTTGCGGTAATAATGCTTATCTTGCAGTTCTTGGGGTGCAGGATTTACCTTCGGATCGATCTGCTCACAACGTGCCGCCATTTTGGCAACTTCTTCCAAGACTACTGCGTTGTGCACTGCCTCTTTCGCATCCTTTCCCCACGTGAATGGACCATGATTTTTGCAAAGCACTGCCGGTGTTGCAATATAATCCACTGCTAAGCGTTCAAACTCATCTGCGATAAGCACTCCCGTGTTTTTTTCATAAGCAGTTTCAATTTCTTCTTTCGTGAGGGTACGCACGCACGGAACTTGTCCATACAAATAGTCCGCATGTGTTGTGCCATAGCACGGGATTCCTCTGCCAGCCTGCGCCCAGCTTGTTGCCCACGGTGAGTGTGTATGTACCACGCCACCAATCTCTTGAAAACGATTATATAGCACCACATGTGTAGGTGTATCGGAAGATGGACGGTAATCTCCTTCTACCACCTCACCCTCCAAATTAACAACTACCATGCTGTCGGGAGTCAATTTGTCATAATCCACACCGCTTGGTTTGATGACAAATAATCCCTTTTCACGATCAATACCACTAACATTTCCCCATGTAAATGTCACCAGATGATATTTAGGAAGCAACATATTTGCCTCATACACTTCTTGTTTTAGCTGTTCTAACATCTCATTCCCTCACTTTCCATCCAGGCGATATGTAACACCTTACATTATCTCTACAGCTTTCTGTTCTACACCAAGTCCCTGTTTATAGCTGGCAATAAACGTTTCAAAGCCCTTTACTGCATCAGGATCCGGCTGTTCTGTGCTTCCAACAGCTTCTGCAAATACATAATGATCTAAATAGGCAGCTAACGATTCAACCTCACCTCTGTCTATCATATATCTTGCCAAGATCGCCATACCCCAAGGGCCGCCTTCACCTGCCGTTTCCATGACTGACACAGGTGTACCAAGCGCTGCGGCAAGCAGTTTTTGTCCTACACCTTTCGTGGTAAAGTAACCTCCATGCGCTAAAATCTGCTCCAAATTTACTTTTTCCTGTTTCAAGAGAATATCCATGCCAACCTTGAGCGCTCCTAAAGCACTTGTCAAATGCATCCGCATAAAATTGGCAAGTGTAAATTTACTTTCCGGTGTTCGCACAAACAAAGGTCTGCCTTCGGATAATTTGGTGATGTTTTCTCCAGAGTAATATCCATAGGACAACAATCCTCCACAGTCTGCATCTCCCGCCATTGCAACCCGGAATAGTTTATCAAAAATCTCTTCTCTTGTAGCTTCAACACCAAAGCATTTCAACGTTTCACCAAAAACTTCGATCCAAGCATTAATATCAGAAGTACAGTTATTGGTATGTACCATAGCCACTGCCTCTCCGGTCGGTGTTGTTACAATGTCAATTTCCGGATATACTTTTTCTATTGGTTTATCCAAGACAACCATAGCAAAAGCAGATGTTCCAGCCGATACATTACCGGTTCGCACACGCACGCTGTTAGTCGCTACCATGCCCGTACCGGCATCTCCCTCTGGTGGACAAAGCGGTATTCCAGCCAACAGTGTCCCGCTAGGATCTAATAGCTTAGCTCCCTTTTCTGTCAAAACTCCCGCCTGCTCTCCGGCAAGCAAAATCTTTGGCAAAACATCTGACAAATGCCAAGAATAGTCTTTTCCGGAAATATATTGCTCAAATTGCGCAATCATCTCCTGATCATATTGCTTCGTATCAACATCAATTGGAAACATACCGGAAGCATCGCCGATCCCGATCACTTTTTCCCCTGTCAGCCGCCAATGAAGGTATCCCGCCAGCGTTGTAATGTATGAAATATCTTTTACATGATCTTCTTCATTCAAAATCGCCTGATATAAATGAGCTATACTCCATCGTTCAGGAATATTAAACCCAAACAATTTCGTTAATTCTGCTGCCGCCTTTTCTGTTGTGCTATTGCGCCAAGTCCGAAATGGTACTAACAAATTATCTTCCTTGTCAAATGCCATATATCCGTGCATCATTGCGCTAAAACCAATCGCACCGATTTTCGTCAGAACCACGCCATATTTTTTCTGCACTTCCAACACCAGGTTCTGATAACTTTCCTGCAAACCTGTTATGATCTCTTCCAGAGAATATGTCCAATAACCGTCTACCAATTGATTTTCCCAGCGATAATTACCAGACGCAATAGGTTGAAATGTCTCATCTACCAAGACCGCTTTTACTCTGGTCGAACCAAATTCGATACCAAGCGTTGTTCTTCCTTCTTCTATTCTTTTTTTGATCTCGTCCATAGAAAACCATCCCTTCCTCTAATACCAACTCTCGTTAATTGGCTCTCTTTCTTTTCATGTGTGCTAACACAGCCTGTAATACAATAAAGAAGCAAAGCAGTGCTGATAACACAATGCGAACCCACCAGCTGGAAAGTGATCCCTGTGTAGTGATCAAGCTGGATATCGAACCTTTGATCAATACACCAAAAATTGTTCCAAACGGTGTACCAACACCTCCACTTAACAAGGTTCCTCCGATGACAGATGCGGAAATGGCATCCATTTCAAGCCCCTTAGCCTGCTCCACAAAGCCAGAACAGCTATTCAGGCAAAACAGGAATCCACCACATCCTGCCAAAAGTCCATTCAGAAGATATGCCTTAAACTTTGTTTTGCGTACATTTAATCCCATCATCATGGCACTCTGCGCATTTCCACCTACTGCATATACCTCACGGCCAAATTTAGTATACTTCATGATGACCGCGACGATAATGACGATCAGCAATGCAATAATAACGGTTGGATAAATATATGCCGGCAAGAATTTTCCACGCCTGCTGTACGAACCAATTGGCAGATAGATCTTATAATTGGCCCATGCAAGAAATGTTTTATTCTTGATTGAGATCATTTCCGTGCTGATCATGGACGTCAAACCACGTCCAAAGAACAAACCTGCCAAGCTGACGATGAAAGGCTGTATCTCAAGATAGGAGATCAAAAATCCTTGCACCACGCCATAGGCGACACCAATGAACAGTGCCAAGAGAACCGCCATATAGGCATTCATTCCATGATGTTCCATTTGATTCGCAACCGCCATACATACCAGGGCAGTTACCGAGCCTACCGAAATATCAATACCACCGGTGATCATTACAATGGTCTGTCCAACAGCAATGACCAAAAGACCTGCATTGGAGATAAATAAGTTCAAAAACATCTGTGGTTTCGCAAATCCCTTATCCTCAAATATGATCATTCCTGCTATGTACATTGCCGCAAACAGGCCGATCGTGATAAACAGAAGAAAGGTATTGCTATTAATAGATCGTTTGGATTCTTCATTTCTACGTAAAAACTTCATATTATTTACCCCCTTCCGCTATAGCTGCCGCTCTCTTTGCACGTTGCTTGTTGATAAAGCTTTTGAATACAGGGCTTTGTAATGTGACAATGATAATAACTACGATTGCCTTATATACCGGCAACTGATCCGCTTTAACATTCATTGCATATAATGTCGTAGTCAATGCCTGAATTGTATAGGCGCCGATCACTGATCCCATCAGACTAAATTTTCCACCGCCCAATACATTGCCGCCAAGAGCAACCGCTAAGATGGCATCCATCTCTAGGTTCAAGCCAATGTTATTTGCATCTGCCGAATAGATTCTACTGGAAGCGATCACTCCGGCGATTCCTGCCATTAAGCCACAGATCACATACGTTACAAATTTGATCATTGTAGAATTAAGTCCTACCAAGCGAGATGCCGTTCCATTGATCCCGACGCTCTCGATATATAACCCAAGCGCTGTCTTCTTAAGCACTAAGTGTACTAAAAGTACAACGATGATCGCTAAAAAGATTGGCACCGGCACTGGAATTTTGCCAATGTAACCACCAAACACTTTGTAGGAACCAACTCTTACATAAGTGATCTGTCCGGATGTAATGAGCTGTGCAATGCCGCGCCCTGCCGTAAACAAGATCAATGTAGCCACCATTGGCTGGATGTTAAGCTTTGCTACCAAAAATCCATTGAAAGCTCCACATAATGCAGAGGCTAACAGTGCAGCTACAACTCCTAAAGCAAGTGGTGCCGCCAACGCATCGACCGACACCTTTCCACCGGATAATATCTGGCAGCAAACTGCTGCTGCCACCGCCATCACAGCGCCTACGCTGATATCCTGTCCACCGGAAGCCGCTGTAACCAATGTCATGCCAACTGCCAATATAACAAGCTCCGATGCTCGGTTTACAATATCTACAACATAGCCATACAATACGCCATTGTTAATTGAGATCTTGAAAAATCCCGGTGTCGTGATCAGATTGACCAACAACACAGCAATTAAACAAACGATTGGCAAAAACAAGCGCATTGATGTGACTGCCTTTATCTTTTCTTTTACATTACTCATTGTTGTCACCTCCCGCTATTGCCTTCATGATATTTTCCTGTGTTAATTCATCTCCGGCAACTTCTCCTACCTTTTTACCATCTCGCATAACTCCCATTCTTGTGCAAGTACGAAGCATCTCCTCCACCTCAGAAGAAATAAAAGTTACTGCCATTCCCTGATCTGCGAGATCAAGCACCAATTTCTGAATTTCCGTTTTCGTACCAATATCAATACCTCTCGTCGGCTCATCCAAAATAAGATAGTCCGGATCAGTCAATAACCAACGTCCAATGATCACCTTTTGCTGATTACCACCAGACAGGCTCTTGATCGGTGTCTCACGGCTCGCTGTCTTGATCTGAAGCAGATCGATATATTTATCTGCTGCCTCTTCCATTTCCTTTCGGCTCATCGGATGAAACATACCTTTCTTTGCCTGAAGTGCAATGATCATGTTTTCACGCACCGACAGATCTGCCAAAATGCCATCTTTTTTGCGGTCTTCCGGCAAATATGCCATTCCCAGCTTCATTGCATCAAGCGGTGATTTGATCTTAACTTCTTTGCCATTTACCTTGATCGTGCCACCATCCGGTTTATCAGCGCCATATATTGCACGAACCAGTTCAGAGCGCCCCGACCCCAAAAGCCCGGTAAGTCCTACCACTTCACCTTTATTGACGGTAAAGTCAAATGGACGAATGCTGCCTTTTCGGCCAACCTGCTCCGCTTCCACAACCGGAATATACTGTTCCAGCTTTTTATGATCTCCTTTAATATCTGCAAGATCATCGAAATTTTTGCCCATCATCTTAGCAACCAGTTCCACACGAGGCAATTCCTTCACCGGATATTCTCCCACCAAATGTCCATTTCTTAATACGGTGATTCTGTCACATACTTCATACACCTGTTCCAGAAAATGTGTAACAAAGATAATTCCTACTCCCTGATCTTTCAGTTTACGCATCAATACAAACAACTTTTCTACTTCTTCATCATCCAGGGATGATGTTGGTTCATCCAAGATCAATACCTGACATTTCATATCAACCGCCCTGGCTATTGCGATCATCTGCTGTTTTGCAATAGAGCACTCTTCTAATTTGTCCGTTGCTCGTGCATCGATCGATAAACTTTTTAGCAATGCTGCCGATTTTTTATTCATTGTATGCCAATCGATCATTCCAAGTTTTTTAGGTTCTCTGCCGATAAATAAGTTTTCTGCCACCGTCAGGTTCGGACACAGATTCACTTCCTGATATACCGTGCTGATTCCATGTTCCTGTGCTTCCTGCGGAGATCGATTAATGATCGCTCCATCTGATCCTGCCATCAAAATCTCGCCGCTCTCAAAGGAATGTACTCCGGTAAGCACCTTGATCAATGTTGACTTTCCCGCTCCATTTTCACCCATCAACGCATGAATTTCACCTTTACGAAGTGTGAAATCTACATGTTGTAATGCTTTTACACCAGGGAATGTTTTGGAAATGTCATGCATACTTAATACCACATTGTTTTCCATAAAGATTCACCCACTTTCTACTGTTTATGATTTATTTTCCCGTGCCATATGTTTTGTACCTTTGCATTATTTTTCCGTACGATCCGTCCTGAAAAATTGCGCAAAAAGGGCGTGGCAGTAACCTTAGGCATCTGCCGGTTGTCCACCACGCCGCTTATTTTTTTCTGCTTATTTTGAAGCTGCTGTCAATTAATAAGCTCTCTTATCGATCACATCCTGTGTTACCTTGGTAACATCAAAATCTTTGTCGCCCGCTTTTACTGTTGTCACATCATCGCTGTGAGCAAAAATTCCTTCATCAACATAAGCTTTCTTATCAACCTTTTCATTCGCCTCTAATTTCTTAATGATCTCTTCTACACGTGGTCCATGAAGTGGATTGCACTCTGTATTTAAGATGATCTTGCCAGACAGGGTATCTGTGATACCAGCCTTTGTCGTATCAAAGGACATTACCAAAATGTCTCCATCCGGTCCCACTTTCTTTCCTGCAGCTTCAATTGCATTGATGGCACCAAATGCCTCATTATCGTTTTCACAATATACAACATTGATATTTTTATATTGTTTCAACATAGACTCCATAACTTCCTGACCTTTTGCCTGTGTAAATTCACCGGTCTGCTGTGCGAGAAGATTCCAGCCATTGGCTTTTACAGCTTCATTTAGGGCTTCTGTACGACCAATCTGTGCGGATGCACCAATCGTTCCCTGGATGTCGACAATGTTTACTTCCTTCATGCCTTTAGCTTCTGTGTAAGCCTTCAGCCAAGCACATGCTTTTTCACCTTCCAGTTTGAAGTCTGAGCCAACCCATGCAGTATAAAGGCTATCGTCTGATACATCTACCATACGATCTACAATGATTACCGGGATATCTGCATCTTTTGCTTCTTTCAAAACCGGATCCCATCCGGATTCTGTTACCGGAGCAAGTACGATATAATCAACTTCCTGCTGGATAAAGTTGCGGATTGCTGTGATCTGGTTTTCTTGTTTCTGCTGAGCATCATCAAAAATCAATTTGTAACCATTTTTCTCACTAAATGTTGATTTCATTGATTCTGAGTTAGCTGTTCTCCAATCAGATTCTGCACCAACCTGAGAAAATCCAACGGTGATCACATCATCTTTCGTATCACCTTTCTTCCCTCCGGATGAACCACATCCAACTAACAACGTTGCCATCATTGCTCCTAAAAGAGCCAGTCCGAGTAATTTCTTTTTCATAAGCGTATCCTCCTTATCTCGTTAATTTGACGTTCTATTTCAGATGTTTAGCAATCAGTAACCATCGGGCAAACAGTTTTATGTATTGCAGTCTCATCTGTAACTTGTATATATAGAATACTGTTTTTTTCACCGTTCGCATACAGAATATCATTTTGTTTTGGTTGAGATTTTTTCTTTGCAAACAGAATAAGGGGGATTTTTTTGAAAAAAAGTGGAATTTTTTTCGACCGCCCCATCCCCATAGTCTTCTTTTCACAATGACACATGATATTTGTCACTGTATCACCGGAACCTCTGACACGTGATATTTGTCACCGTATCGCCGGATCCTCTGACACGTGATATTTGTCACCGTATCACCGGAACCTCTGACACATGATCCGCCACCTGTATACGGACAAGCGTTCCTTCTCCGGGATGACTTTCATAGCTGATTCCATACTGCTCACCATAATAAATATGTATTCTCTGATTTACATTTGCCACCCCAAATCCACTTTGTCTGTCAGCACCGGAATCATGATCCATACCGTGGATCAATGCTTCCAGTTCCTCTTTGTTCATTCCTTTTCCATCATCTTCCACTTCAAAGATCACATCATTTTCTTGAAAATAACCCCGAACCGACAAGTGCCCTTTGCCTCTCTTATTGCGAATCCCATGCACCAATGCATTTTCTACCAAGGGCTGCAATAATAGTTTGGGGATTTTTACCTCATACAATTTCTCCTCGATATCAATACTGTACTCTAATACATCTTGATATCGGAACTGCTGGATCTTGAGATAACTTTCAATATGCCGCTTCTCATCATAAATCGTAATAATGTCCTGTCCCTTGCTAAGTGTTGTTCGGAAAAATTCTGACAAATAAGTCACAATCGCCACAACCTGATCATTTTGCTTTGCTTCCGCAAGCCACACGACAGTATCTAATGTATTATACAAAAAATGCGGATTGATCTGCGCCTGAAGCAGTTTACTCTCCAATATCCGCTGCGTTTCATGATTGTGCTGCATATCATCCACCAAATGACCAATCTCCTTCGTCATGTCGTTAAAGTTGTGTGCCAGCACTGCAATCTCATCCTTGGTATTCACTTTTGTCTTAGCAGTAAAATCTCCCTCTGCCACTTTACTTGTCATCTTGCATAATTTGCGTATCGGAACAATAATGCTTTTGGTCGCCTGTGCAGACAGGCAGATTGATAATGCCGTCACGACCATCGCTGTAATCATGCAAAGCAAGATCGTTCTTTCATTATTTTTATCCAGCGCTTCTTTTACCTCCTCAAAGTTGGTTGTTTCTATATAAATATAATTTTGTATGCCTGATTGGATCAAGGCAGTCAATTCATAGATATTGTCATCCAAATATTTCATGTTGGCATCGTACAATTCATTATTTTTGATATTATATTCTAACTCTGCAACATTCTTTTTTAAGGATTTTAAGGAATTTTTCAGGCGTTTGATCTGATTGCGATTGATATCTACTGTAGCAGATTCCGACAACTCATCACAAACAGTTTTTAACTCTTCAATATAATCATATGGATTCACCGTAACAATACCATTGATTGTCGTTTTTCCAATATCCAGCTCATTTATGCTTTTGTTCCGAATCACGGACAGATACATGGTGTAATCAATTCGTTCCTTAAAATCACGTACATACTGATTGGCTCGCTCCACATTTTTATTAATGCCGGCATATGCTGCAGTTGCACTGGATACCGTCCACACCAGATAGCACACAAGAACTATCATGGGCATGATCGCAACAAACGGAATCATGATCAAGCGCTTGTTGATGGATAGTTGATTATATCTTCGCCACTTCACGGACAATCACCCCTTTCTTGATGCGCGATATTCCTTCGGCGTACACCCCTGTGTCTTCTTGAACAGCGAACTGAAATAGTGAGGATCTCGATATCCCGTTTCAAATGCAATCTCTGCAGTTTTAAGAGACGAACAGGTAAGCAGTTCTTTTGCCTTATTCATGCGTATCTCTGTTAAATATTCAACAAATGTCTGATTCATTTCACGGCTAAAGATCGTACTAAAATAGCTGGCGCTCATCCCCACTTCTGCTGCAACTGTATTCAGCGAAATGTCTTCTGACATATACTGTTTTTTTATGATCTTTTGCGCCGCAAGAATAACATCTGAATATCTCCTGTCACTTACTGTATTGCGCACTTCCAATGCATTTGCCAAAAGCTGTGTCATGTATGTTTGAATATCTTCCTGTGACTCTGCAGTTGCCAATGCCTCCCGAAGCAATTTTTCACGATCTTTTAATTCCTGCAAATGTGCAATCTCTTCTGTCTGAGTCTTCTCCACCTTATCTTCAAATTTTTTACAAAAAGAAGTTACCGTGGCAAAGATGTTTACAATAACATATTGCCGTAATATTATAGAACGAAAATGCTCTCTTGGCATCTTGTCCAGTAACGCCTCAACAAAATGAGGGACGTCCTCAGGGCTTCCTTCGCTCAAAAAGTCTGCGATCGCATCCTGTATTTCTTTAAGATCATCCACACTATTAATATCAAAATCCGCGTCTGAACTCTTGATGGAATTGATGTTATCGTCACGATCCTTCTTTTGAAATGAAAGATATTTTTCGCGCATTTCACGAATACGTCGTTCTCGTTGCTCATATTCCTTCTGTTTTTCATGAATTTTAGAAGCCACCTCCCCTAAATGCTCCAACAATACATTGGAAGAGATTGGTTTCAGCAAATACTCTTCAACCCCTATCTTGATCGCCTCTTTTGCATATTCAAACTCATCATATCCACTAAGAATAATAATATTCGTGTCCGGCAGCTCTTTTTTGACAAGACGACTTAACTCCAGCCCATCCATAAACGGCATACGAATATCTGTGATAAGTATGTCCGGCTTTTCTTTCAAGATCATTGGCAATGCAAGTTCCCCATCGCTTGCCTCCCCAACAAATTCATAGCCCTCCTGTTCCCAATCAATGCTATTTTTGATCGCATCGCGAATTACCACCTCATCTTCCACTAAAAAAACCTTAATCATATACATCACCCTTCCATACTCTTTATTGATCAACCTGCGGCTGTTCTTCTATTACGTCACCTGTCTTGTCTCATATACTTTATTGTCTATACTACAAAAGGGCAAACGCCTCTGTCAATGTCATATACATATAACATTGTCATCACTGTTTGCCCTTCTTTATGTTTACATAAAATGAAAAATAATGCAAGTATTATTCTACTATTATTTAAGTATATAACACATTATTTCTTCTCTACACCGAGCGTAACTTTCTCACCATTGATGCTCCATTCCTTGGTAAATCCGGAAACTTCATCATAGGTTACGCCATCCGCCAGAACATCTGAACAAAGGCTTTCCTCGTTCTTCTGCACGATGTCTTTCACCTTGTCATTGTCCTTAACGTACAACTGAATGTGATCCATCACCTCGAATCCGGCGTCTTTACGCATGGTCTGTACTTTACTGATAACCTCGCGCACAAAACCTTCCTCTAACAGTTCCGGAGTCAGGTTCGTATCCAGTACAACAGTTACTCCGTGATCACTGTCAGATACATAGCCTTCCATCTGTGCAGCCTCGATCAACAGATCTTCTTCAGCGAGTGCTTCGTCAACGCCCTCTACCTGGATCGTCAGAGTGCCTTTCTCTTTCAATTCTGCCATAGCAGCCTGTCCGTCCAATCCTGCAAGGATTTCACGAACCGCATTGATGTTTTTGCCAAAACGACGTCCCAGCGTCTTAAGCTGTGGCTTAAAGCTGTAGGTCGTGAGTGCACTGACATCTTCGGTAAGCTCTGCTACCTTGACGTTAAGCTCGTCCTTGATAATGTCAAGGTAGAACTGTGACAACGCCGCATCTGCTTTGACAAACATCTTACCGATCGGCTGACGGTTCTTGATATTTGCAGTGTTACGACATGCACGGCCAAGTACAACTGCCTCGAGTACAACTTCCATATCTGCCTCAAGCTTCTTGTCGATATGCTCTTTCTGCACCTCAGGGAAGTCGCACAAATGTACACTTTCCGGTGCACTTGCATCCAATGAGCATACAAGATTACGGTAAATATCCTCTGTCATAAATGGGATCATTGGTGCTGCAGCTTTGGCAATGGTCACAAGTGCTGTATACAATGTCATGTATGCATTGATCTTATCCTGCTCCATGCCCTTTGCCCAGAAACGGTCACGGCAACGTCTTACATACCAGTTACTCATCTCATCCACAAATTCCTGCAATGCTCTGGCAGTTTCCGGAATCTTGTAAGCTGCTAAATTATCATCCACAGCTTGAACCGTACTGTTCAAACGTGACAACAGCCACTTATCCATAACGGCAAGATTATCGTAATCCAATGTATATTTTGTCGCATCAAAGTTGTCAATATTAGCATATAATACGAAGAATGCGTAGGTATTCCAAAGAGTACCCATGAATTTACGCTGTCCTTCCTGCACTGCTTTGCCATGGAAACGGTTCGGCAGCCACGGTGCACTATTGATATAGAAATACCAGCGGATCGCATCTGCGCCGTATTTTTCAAGTGCATCGAACGGATCCACTGCATTTCCCTTAGACTTACTCATCTTCTGACCGTTTTCATCCTGTACATGTCCAAGGACGATAACGTTCTCATAAGGCGCCTTGTTAAAGAGCAGTGTAGACTCTGCCATCAAAGAATAGAACCATCCACGGGTCTGGTCTACTGCCTCAGAAATAAACTGAGCCGGGAACTGTTTTTCGAAAAGATCCTTATTCTCAAATGGATAATGGTGCTGTGCAAACGGCATTGCTCCACTATCAAACCAGCAGTCGATCACTTCCGGTACGCGCTTCATTGTCTTACCACAGTCCGGGCAGGTAAATGTAACGGCATCAATATATGGGCGGTGAAGCTCTACTTTGGCATCTTCCGGATTACCACTGCGCTCAGCGAGCTCTGCACGGCTTCCGATGGACTCCTGCTTGCCGCAGCCTTCACATTCCCAAATATTTAATGGTGTTCCCCAATAACGGTTACGGGAAATACCCCAGTCCTGAATATTCTCCAGCCAGTTACCGAAACGTCCGGTTCCGATCGACTCCGGAATCCAATTTACGGTATTATTGTTGCGCACGAGATCATCACGCACTTCTGTCATCTTGATGAACCAAGACTCACGTGCATAGTAAATAAGTGGTGTGTCACATCTCCAGCAGTGTGGATAATCATGTTCAAACTTCGGTGCTGCAAAAAGCTGTCCTTTCGCATCCAGATCTTTCAACACTTCCGGATCTGCTTTCTTTACAAAAAGTCCGGCAAATGGCGTCTCTGCGCTCATCTCACCTTTCTCTGTAACAAACTGTACAAATGGAAGATCGTAGTTTCTTCCAACATTGGCATCGTCCTCACCAAAGGCAGGAGCGATATGCACGATACCGGTACCATCGGACATGGTTACATAAGTATCACAAGTCACGAAGAAACCTTTCTTGTGCTGTTTATCTGCGCACTCTTTGGCACAAGCATACAATGGCTCATACTCCTTGCGCTCCAGATCGCTTCCCTTATAAGTCTCAAGCACCTCATAAGCAGGTGTATCACTGTCTTTATCTGCCAGGCTTCCTAATACGTTGTCTGCTAATGCTTCTGCAAGATAGTACGTATAACCGTCTGCTGCCTTTACTTTAATATAAGTATCCTCTGGGTTTACGCAAAGCGCAACGTTAGATGGCAGCGTCCAAGGTGTTGTCGTCCAAGCCAGAAAATAAGCGTCCTCGCCAGTCACTTTGAAACGCACGATAGCGGAGCGTTCTTTCACTAACTTATAACCCTGTGCCACTTCCTGTGCAGACAGTGGTGTACCACATCTTGGACAGTAAGGAACAATCTTAAAGCCCTTATATAATAGCTTCTTATCCCAGATCTCTTTGAGTGCCCACCACTCAGACTCAATAAAGTTATCGTCATACGTAACGTATGGGTTGTCCATATCAGCCCAGAATCCAACCGTGCCGGAGAAGTCCTCCCACATACCTTTGTATTTCCAAACAGATTCTTTACATTTCTTAATGAATGGCTCCATACCATACTCTTCGATCTGCTCTTTGCCATCTAAGCCAAGCAGTTTCTCTACTTCCAGCTCAACCGGAAGTCCGTGAGTATCCCATCCCGCTTTACGTGGCACCATGTAACCCTTCATCGTCTTATAACGAGGGATCATATCCTTGATAACACGAGTCAGAACGTGACCGATATGCGGCTTACCATTTGCGGTAGGCGGTCCATCATAAAACGTGTAGGTTGGATTTCCTTCACGTGCTTTCATGGATTTTTCGAAAATCTTTTGGTTGCGCCAAAATTCGCCAACATTTTTCTCTCTGTCAACGAAATTTAAGTCTGTTGATACTTTTTGATACATTGTGTTCTCCTTTCCTCAAAAAGAAAAGCTTCCGTCCCCAAACAGGACGAAAGCTGTAATTTCGTATAACCACCTATTCTGCTGCACAATAATCTATGCATGACCCATGTAACGGTGGGCACCGACGGTTTGTACTGAGATCTGTGATCCGTTCCAGCCGCAACTCGGAAGTGATGTTCGCGATCATAGGATACTCCGTGTCCGGCTCACACTCCCCCGGACTCTCTGAAACATTTCCCCTAAGGCTACTGTCTTCGTCATCGTCTTTGTAATCTAACCTTAATAATACTGTGCGATTTTTTCTTTGTCAAGGCTATTTCTGCTTTTTTACAAATATATGCCATTGTCGGCTCCATTTGAGCTGGGACAATGAACTATTTCAGTTTTTTCTGAGAATACACGCTGTAAATGGTCTTTTTCTTGCCATTTACGGTTACCTTTTTGTAAGCACGCACGCTGTAATAAATCTTTCCCTTCTTTTTTAATACTTTACGCTGTTTGGCACTTATCTTTACCGTGCACTTGGTTGTCTTCGGCTTTTTGACCGTCTTTACCTTTTTCCACGCAATCTTACCGGCTTTTTTGCCTTTCTTAACAACCTTGCAGTACACAATATATCCATTTGCGTTCTTGCTCTTTGTCCATTTAAGATTTGCCTTCTTTTTATTTTTTGCAGCCTTGGCTTTCTTAAGCGATGCCTTGGCAACCTTTGGCAGCGGCGTCTTCAGATTTCGATGCAATGCCTTTGCCACGATCTTTTTGACAGACTGATTGTTCAAACGGTCCAGGGCACCCCAAGTTGTGCCACCCGCTCCCTTAAAGGCTTCATCATCAACTTTGGCAGTATCATTGATCGTGATCGTTGTGATCGTCGATACATTCTCGAAGGCATTTTTCTCAATTTCTTTTAATGTCGTTGGCAAATACACTTTAGACAGTTTGCCGCAGCCGGAAAAAGTTCCTTCCGCTACCGAACTAAGACCATCTGAAAATGTCACCTCTTTAATCGATGCACAAGTAAAGGCATATTTTCCAATGGTATATGGTGTAGAAGACTGTATTGTCACTTTGTCCAAATTGCCACATCCGATAAAGGCGCGATCACCGATCGCTGATAACGAACCCTTGAGTGTCATTGTGTTGATGTGACAATTCTTAAATGCTTCTGTTCCCACGATCCCGACATCTTCCATATAAAAATCCTGAATACCGCCCGAACCCTCGAACGCATTCGCACCAATCGCATCTACCCTTCCATAGAAATAAAAGTTGAGCGTCTGTGCTCCGGAATTTTGGAAACAATTTTTACCGATCGTTCCAATACGTCCGGTCTTGCCGAGTGTCACGCTGCTAAGCGCTGCGATCGTAGCATAGGCCCCATCTCCAATACTGTCCACCTGTGCGTCGATCTGAACTTCTTTCAACCGGCTATTATCAAAGCAATGACTTCCCATTGTCTTAAGCTGCATTGGCACACCCAATGCCGAACCGCTGCTGACAATATCTTCTGCTGATATTTGTGCAGGATCATATCGATATATATGTTCTACCGCACAAGAAGCAAAGGCTCTGTCTGCAAAACTTGTTATCGTATCCGGCAAATAGACATTCACAGCCTGCCATTTGCTCTCAAACGCGCCCGCCGGCGTTGTTGACCATTCGCTCGTATGACTTCCGATCGCCGTTACGGTATGTCCATCGATCACCGCCGGAACGATCACATCTGCCGCATTGGTTTTCACTTCGGTGATCGTTGCCGTTCCATCTTCATTGACAACATACGCAAAATCGCTGGTTTCCTCTGCTGCGCTCACCTGCACGAAGGTGCTTCCACCGCCTAAACCGGCAACCAGCGCAAATACCACCAGCCACGCCGTTAATTTCTCCCACTGTTTCATACATCTACCTCGTCTTTCTGTTTGTAATGTTCAATAATATATTGATACATTGTGCTGACTGCCGGAGCCATAAACTCCGAGTTCTGTGTGGCGAGTCCAACGATTCTGTATGCTTCAGGCTTGATCGGATAGCATTTCACCTCATATGGAATGTCTTTCATGACCATTTCCGGCATAATACATATTCCGAATCCATGCGCAACCATAGATACCATGGCAAGATCATCTACAACATGATACTTGGCGTGTACATCCAGATCACTTCCTTTCAAAAAGTTCTGTATATCTGCATCTGTAGACTCCCGCTGCGCTACAAACGGATACGTCTTCATCTCGTCAATCCCAATGTATTCACCATCGCCGTGCCGCTCCATATTTTGGGGCATAACGCACAGCAGCGGATCTTTGTACAATGGGACAATGGAGAGGTCACCTGCACTTGATGCCGACAAAAATCCCATGTCCACCACACCGTTCTTGATCCAGTATACCACATCGTCATACGTTCCTTGAAGTACTTCTATCACAATTCCCGGGTAAAGTTTATGAAACGAATGCAAAATATCCGGGATCCAATTAGTACAAGTACTGGAAAAGCAGCCCAGCTTAACGGTTCCCTGTTCTAAGCCGTTAAACTGCGCCACTTTCTGTTGTAAACTCTCGTTGCTATTTAACACTGCGTTAACATAGGGGAGCAGACGCTCCCCATAATCTGTCAATGTGACGCCGGATTTGCTGCGGTTAAGCACCGGAAATCCAAGTTCTCCTTCCAGCGAAGCAACCGCGTGACTGATCGCAGATGGCGTCAGCCCCAGTAATTCTGCTGCTTTACGAAAGCTCCCCTGTTCCGTCACTGTTTTTAATACCTGATACATTAATAAAGTCATAGCCGTTTCCATTTCTGCGTTCCAGCTTGGCTGTCGTTTCCTGTGAGTTCTATCTCAGATCCACACACAACTATCTGGAACACTTAAACTGCAAATCTTCCCAACGTCTGTCAACTTCTTCCTGAAATTGCTCGATCAAATGCTCATTGCCTTTTTTGAACAAATGCTTGAAACGTCCCTGCTCACGAAGAAAATCCTCAATCGGCAATTTTTTCTTAGGCTCATAAGATAAGATCCACTTACCATGATCTACCTCGAACAACGGCCAATAACATGTTTCTACTGCCAATTTGCATATCTTCATCACTTCTGCCGCATCATAACGCCATCCTCTTGGACACGGCGTCATTACATTGAGAAAAGAAGCACCTTCTGTGTAAATTGCCTTTTCTGCTTTTCGGTGAATATCTTGAAAATTCGTAGTAAAGGTTGTCTGTGCCACATATGGGACATCATGGTCTGCAATAATGCTTGCCAGATCTTTACGGTTCTGCATTTTACCATTAGACTGCTTGCCAACCGGCGTTGTCGTTGTATCTGCATACATCGGTGTCGCCGAAGAACGCTGAATACCGGTATTCATATACGCTCCGTTGTCATAGCAGACATATACCATATCATGCCCACGCTCCATTGCACCGGATAACGATTGGAAACCAATATCATAAGTTCCACCATCGCCGCCAAAAGTGATGAATTTATAATTAACATCTTCCGGCAGTTTACCGCGTTTTTTCAATGCTTTATATGCTGTCTCAACACCACTCAACGTAGCTCCGGCATTTTCAAATGCGTTATGAATATAGCTGTCTTCCCATGCCGTATACGGATACATGAAAGAAGATACCTCCAAACATCCTGTTGCGTTACCGATCACTGCCTGATCTCCCTCATGCAGAGCGCGAAGTACGGCACGAACAGCAATCGTCGCTCCACAACCCGCACACATACGGTGTCCCGGTGCCAAACGCTCCGGCTTGTTCATCATCGTTTTTAATGTATAATCACTCATTGTCGTTCTCCATTCTATTTTTCATACTGTTAACGTAAACGGATGTACTGATGCTGCGGAACTTCCTTGCCATTTTCTACCAGATCCGTAATTTCCTCAAATACAGCTTTTGCATCAGATATGGTAAAATCTCTTCCTGCCAGTCCGTAAATATAATTTACTGCCTCGATCATTACCTTCTCGCGGAATAATCCAGCCATTACTTCCTGACCGAGCGGTCCATTGTTACCGTTATAGCTTTCACAACGATCCAAAATAGCCACTGCCTTGCAGCCTTTGAGTGCCTTTGCGATTTCCTCTGCCGGGAACGGACGGAAAACACGAAGCTTTAACACACCAACTTTTTTCCCTTGCTCACGCAGTTCATCCACTGCCTCTTTTGCCGTTCCTGCTGCTGAACCCATGATCAATATGATATAATCAGCATCTTCTGTGCGGTACTCCTCAAACAATCCATATTCTCTGCCAGACATTGCCGCAAATTTTTTGGCAACTTCCAGAATGACTTCTTTGGAATTTTCCATTGCAATTTCTTGATTTTTCTTAGCTTCCATTGCATAGTTGCTGACTGAATATGGTCCAACTGCGATCGGCTTGCCCGGGTTGAGCAAAAACTCTTCCGGCTCATACTCGCCAACAAAATCTTTTACCAGCTCGTCCTCTAATAACATGATATTTTCCACCGCATGACTGGTGATAAAACCATCCTGACAGATCATGATCGGCAAATGTACTCTGGTGTCTTCCGCAATTGGATACGCCTGAATAAAATTGTCATACGCTTCCTGATTATTTTCTGCATATATTTGGATCCAGCCGGTATCTCTTGCGCCCATTCCATCGGAGTGATCACAGTTGATGTTGATCGGGCCGGATAAGGTACGGTTGACCAAAGTAAGTGCTAGCGGCAAACGATTTGAAGCTGCTAATAAAAGTTCCTCCCACATCAACGCCAATCCGGCGGAAGATGTTGCCGTCAGGCTTCTTGCTCCTGCTGCCTCAGAACCAATGGCTGCACTCATGGAGGAATGCTCACTCTCTACCGGAATAAACTCTGTATCCATTTCCCCATTCGCAATATAAGTAGATACCATCTGCGGAATCTCCGTGGATGGCGTGATCGGGAAAGCCGGCATAACATCCGGGTTGACTTGACGGATCGCATAGGAAACCGCCTCGTTACCTGACATACGTTCTTTGATCGCCATTATACATTTCCCTCCTTCATCTCAATTGCTCCAAATGGACATACATTTGCGCAAATACCACATCCTTTGCAATGATCCATATCAAATGCCAGACGCTTGCCATCGACAACCGGAATACATCCATCCGGACAAGTCGGTGTGCACAGCAGGCACTGTTTGCATTTGTCAGCTACATATACCGGCGTGTTAGTACGCCATTCTCCTGTGTTAAACAGTTTGGACGTACCACCGGCAAATACCATCAATCCCTCTGTCAGATCCTGATGAGGTGTCTTTTCATTGATTTTGGTAATATCGGTTCTCATCTCTTGTTCTCCTATCTTAAACTCTATTCATTTTATTGATGCTGCAGGCTGTGTTGCTGATGCTTTCTTTCTACATTCGCAGTGCTGTCGCCTACATCAATGCTTCTACCGCATCAAACGCCATTTCCAGTGCTTTCATGTTACCATCGATCACTTCCGGCTTCTTTGCAAATTTATGTTCATAAGATGCCCGCATCTCTGTAATAAATTTGTCGCGAGGCATCACCTTGCTTACTGCAACAATAGCAGCTAACATCGGCGAATTCGGAAAATTCTTGCCCAACGCATCCACCGAAATTTTACGACCATCCACAGTGTACACATCACCTTCATATCCTTTGAGATGCTCCATGATCTCCTCTTTAGACTTTGGTGTGTTTACAATGATCGCACCCTCTTTCTTAAGACCTGCTGTGACGTCAACAGACTCTAACAGCGTCTCATCCACAACGACCACATAATCCGGATGGTAAATATTTGAATGAACGCGGATCACATCCTGACTGATACGGTTGTACGCTGTGATCGGCGCCCCCATACGTTCCGGACCATACTCCGGGAATCCCTGCACATTCTGTCCTGTCTTAAACGCAACATCTGCCAGCAAAAGTGCTGCAGTCTTAGCACCCTGTCCACCTCTGCCATGCCATCTGATTTCTATTCCATTCTTCATGGTGTCCTCCGTCTCGTGAATATTTTTCATGTAATTGTTCATTTTTTCTCAACAATACTATTATATAGGGTGTATCGAAAAAGTAAAGCGAGAAAGTTTCTTTTCTTTCACTTTGCAGATGAATAAAATTCACCTGCGCACCTGTTGCGAGTTTTCTTGATACTGGTATACTATTGGTAATAGCGTCTGCACATATATGAAGCGGCTGTTATCACATATTCATAAGCCGTACTATCGCATTTTTACCGCAGAGCAAGGAGGATATTTATGAGCAAAGTAAAAAAAATCGTACTTACCGGTGGCGGCACAGCCGGCCACGTCACCCCGAATATTGCATTACTCCCTGAGCTAAAAAAACAAGGGTACGATGTACATTATATTGGTTCCTATGAGGGAATTGAACGCACATTGATCAAAGAGCAGGGGATCCCTTATTACGGAATTTCCAGTGGTAAACTTAGACGTTATATTGATGTCAAAAACTTAAGTGATCCTTTTAAGGTAGTAAAAGGTCTCGGTCAGGCAATTCGATTATTAGGCAGAATCAAGCCGGATGTTGTGTTTTCCAAAGGTGGATTTGTGTCTGTACCTGTCGTGTTGGCGGCAAAGTTTCGTCACATTCCCTGCGTGATCCATGAATCTGATATGACACCGGGGCTTGCCAATAAGATCTGCATTCCATGCGCACACCGTGTATGCACTAACTTTCCAGAGACGATGAAGCATATTCCGGCAGAAAAGGCTGTACTAACCGGCTCCCCGATCCGCCAGGAGTTGTTTAAGGGCAGTCGTGAAAAAGGCCTTGCATTCTGTGGTTTTGATGATACAAAACCGGTTCTTCTGATCATGGGTGGAAGTCTTGGTGCCGTAGCAGTCAACGATGCTGTCCGAGACATATTGCCGGAACTGTTGCAAAAGTTTCATGTGATCCATTTGTGCGGTAAGGGCAAATTAGACGACTCGCTAAACGACACAAAAGGATATGCTCAATATGAATATATCGGACCGGAATTAAGAGACCTTATGGCCGCTGCCGATATTTTAATCTCTCGTGCCGGTGCAAATGCAATCTGTGAAATTTTGGCACTGCGCAAACCGAACATTTTAATCCCGCTGTCTGCTGAAGCCAGCCGCGGCGATCAGATCCTTAATGCTGCTTCTTTTGAAAAGTCCGGTTACAGCGTTGTAATACAGGAAAAAGATGTGACCAACGAATTATTGCTGAAGACGGTAAATGACGTGTACACGAACCGAGAACAATATATTCACGCCATGGACAAAAGTCAGTTGAATAATTCCATTGAAAAAATCGTGGGATTGATCAATGAGGCGCGTAAGCATAACCGCCGTCTGAACAGAAAACAGAAATGAGGATAACGAAACTATGGCACTACCAAATGATCCAATGATATTACTCAGTTACGTCAACACCCAGCTTAGGGACTTCTATCCCTCTTTGGAGGAAATGTGCAAGTCCCTGAGTATTGAGCAGGAAACCTTGTGCAAAACACTTGCCGGAATTGATTATCAATATGATCCTGCCAGGAATCAATTTGTATAATAAATCGTCCGGCAGTAGCGGAGCATGCCGTTACTATGCGCAAACATTAGGCAGTAGCGGACTTGTCATAAGCAAGCATTACGCAGTAATGATCTTACCGGAAATGTCGCGTGAAACCCACATGGACATTCCTGATCCGTGATTTCCAAAGGGACGGCTATGAAACCCGAAGCGGTGGTAAAAGCTGTCCCTTTTATATGCTGCCATCAGGCTGACCATAACTGTTTCACCGTCCATCACATCTTTCTGAATGTAATCCAACACTCTGCTGATCAGTTCTGTCCCAATATGATACCCTTGATAGTCCGGATGCACAATGACATCCGTAATAAAATATGTATATCCACCATCACTGACAATACGTGCCATTCCTACAGGACGTTCTCCATCCATCGCAACACACAAATAAAAAGAGTGCTGCAATGCAATAGATGCACGTTTTTCTGTGACTTGTATCCAGTCAACTGCCGCACGCAGTGCATTATAATTTTCTACCGTGATATTATTTGTAAATGTAATTGTAGATTTCATAGTCATCCTCTTTTCTGTATACTCATGCCTACAGTGTATCGCAATCATAATCTTTTCACAAGTCCCCAAATATATTGTCTATTTTACACTCCGGATGCATACAATGAGAATAGTAATAGTTTCCGCATAAGACACTTGCCGCAAAACAGTGTTCTGCGGACGCAAATTGATTTCAATGCAGGAAAGGGAGAAAGCACCTATGAAACTCATGACCAGGCAAATCCGCACCAGTCTGAAAAATTGTCACAGCGATATGCAGTTGACGCTCGAGGATGACATTAATGTACCTGACAGCAAGCCCGATATTGAACACATCATTAAAATCCAGGGGGAGATCCATGTACAAGAAACCTCAGCTGAGACAGATCGTGCCATCATTCGCGGTCAATTAAGCTTCTCCCTCCTTTATTTAAGCGACGTGGATTTTCGCCAAATACATACTATGCAGGGACAGATTCCTTTTGAGGAAAGCATCAATTTAGAGAACGCCAACCCAGATCAGGAAGTTCACTGTCATTATGATTTGGAGGACTGCCGAGCCAGTCTCATCAACTCGCGCAAGATCAGCGTTCGTGCAATCCTAAGTCTTCATTGCTGCCAGGAAGAGGAACACATACTCGCCATCGGAACCGGCATTGTTTCGGACGATGCAGTACAGGCAGAGATGGGCGATCCCACCCCGCCGGCCGGTGTTGAACAACAACTGGCACCTATGTCCGTTACCACAATGACCTCCCACCAAAAAGATCTGTTTCGGATCAAAGATGAAACCTCGCTGCCGAAGGGAAAACCAAGTTGCGAAAATGTATTGTACTATGAGCTATCCACGCAGGGTCTTGCAACAAGGCTCGTTGATGACGGTATCCGGATCACCGGCGATCTTCTGATATTTGTTTTATACACCCCCGAAGATGATGAGCGCAATTTGGAATATTTTGAAACTGAATTGCCATTTGACGGCATCGTCTCTTGTAGTGGCTGCCACGAAGATATGGTTGCTGATATTGAAATTGTTCCCGGCAAAAAATCACTGGAATGCCGCAGCGATGAAGACGGCGAAATGCGCATCTTTGATGTAGAACTTTCTTTGCTGCTGGATATCAAGTTCTATGAAGAAGAACATTTCGACTGCTTGCAGGACGCCTACTCCACCTCCTGTGATCTTCGTTTGACTAAGAGCAATTCGCATGCCAAACAATTATTGCTCAAAAATCAGAGTGCAGTACGTGTTTCGGACCACATCAAAGTCAATCCCGAAAAGGACAACATTTTGCAAATATGCAACGCTACCGGAACGATCCAAATTGATGAACAAACCATTGTCACGGATGGTATCTCTATCGAAGGTGCAGTAGAACTGGATATCCTATATATCACCGAAGATGATCTGCATCCGCTAAACGTATTGCAGGCAAGCATCCCTTTTCAACATACCATTGAAGTACGCGGCATTTCTCCGGAAGATGATTACGAACTGCAGACCGACATCAGCAGTATCAATGTACTCATGCTCGACCGTGAAGAACTGGAAGCTAAACTTGTATTAAATCTCTGTGTTCTCGTCTTTACTGAATGCTGTAACGACGTTGTGACTGACATCGAAGAGCATGAAATTGACATGGAAACCTTTCAACAAATGCCGGGATTAGTTTGTTATGTAGTACAAACCGGCGATACACTATGGGATATTGCCAAACTGTTCCGCACCACCACAAATGACATTCGCACAATCAATGAATTAGAGTCTGATGCTGTCACTCCCGGTGACAAACTGATCCTCTTAAAGCAAACAGACGGTATTCTTTAGTGTTGCGAAACATAACTTAAAAGCCTATCAGCATATCTCAGAATAATAAAGAGTCAACGGATCACGGTATATCAGCATGACACGAAACAACAAAAGGCCAACGGGTCATGCTACATCAGCATGACACGAAACAAAAAAAGGCCAACGGATCACGCTACATCAGCATGACACAAAACAACAAAAGGCCAACGGATCACATTCTGTCTCTGCTCACATAACAGAAACAGAATGAATCCATTGGCCCCTATCACTTTTTATGTATTTATTACTTGATAACCTTGATCCATCCTTCTGGTGCTTCAATATGACCCATCTGGATACCAGTCAATGTTTCACGTAATTTTGTCATGATCGGTCCCATCTCATCCATACCACTTGGCATGCATATCTCGTTACCATGATCAACAATCTTTCCAACCGGAGAAATAACGGCTGCTGTACCACAAAGTCCACATTCTGCAAAGTCTTTCACTTCTTCAAAAAGAACTTCTCTCTCCTCAACCTCTAATCCAAGATAATCCTTAGCCACTGTTACCAATGAACGTCTTGTAATAGATGGAAGAATACTATCTGATTTTGGTACAACTAATTTATTATCTTTGGTTACAAAAAGAATGTTAGCTCCACCGGTCTCTTCGACCTTAGTACGTGTACCAGGATCCAAATACATATTCTCATCAAAGCCATTCTTATGCGCATCTACAATTGCATGCAAGCTCATTGCATAGTTCAGACCAGCTTTGATATTACCTGTTCCATGAGGTGCTGCACGGTCAAAATCCGAAACACGGATAGTAATTGGCTTTGCGCCACCCTTAAAGTATGGTCCTACAGGAGTCGTGAATACACGAAACTGATATTCACTCGCCGGTTTTACACCGATAACAGCATCACTACCAAACATATATGGACGGATGTACAAGGTTGCTCCAGATCCATATGGTGGTACATAATCTATATTTGCCTCAACTACTTTAGCAATAGCCTCCACAAAACGATCCTCCGGGAATACCGGCATCTCAAGTCTTGCTGCAGACTGTGCCAAACGCTGTGCATTTAGGTCAGGGCGAAAGCACACGACATGACCGTCCTCTGTTGTGTATGCCTTTAATCCTTCAAATACTGTCTGCGCATACTGCAATACACAGGCACACTCGCTCATGGTGATCTGGTCATCCTCAATCAAGGCACCATCATCCCATGCGCCATTCTTGAAGTTGGATACATAACGCTTATCTGTCTTTACATAACCAAATCCAAGATTGTTCCAATCAATGTCTTTCTTTGCCATATTATTACTTCCTTTCCTAATATCCGTTTCAGACAAACTGCGTCTGCCTCAAGCGAAATACATTATTTGAACTTCATTTTACGCCTTGATTCTCAGAGTGTCAAGACAAAGTATACAAGTATACTATTTCTATAATTTCGCCGATCCCTTATCCGTCGAATACTCTTAACAAAGGATTCTTTAATCTTCTATCTGACGAATACGATTTACATGTCTTTCTTCTCCCGAAAATTCAGTATTCAAAAACGTATCAACAATCTTTAATGCAAGACCCGGTCCAACCACCCGTGCCCCCATAGCAAGAATATTGGCGTCATTATGTTCTCTCGTTGCCTGTGCGCTAAATGTATCATGACAAACTGCCGCACGAATACCTTTTACCTTATTCGCAGCGATAGAGATCCCAATACCTGTACCACAGATCAAAATGCCCTTGTCACATTCTCCATCTACTATTGCCTTGGCAACTGCCTTGGCATAAACCGGATAATCGCATGGCGACTCATCCAGACACCCATAGTCTTTATACGGAATTCCTTTCCCTTCCAGATATGCTTTCACTTCCTGTTTCAAGCCGTATCCGCCATGATCACTACCCAATGCTATCATCTTTTTCTTCCTCCTCCAATCGGTGTATTGTAAGTCTGATTCTCTCCTCAATCTCTTCAAAGCATTTTTCATATGCTTCCTCTTCCGCTCCGTACGGATCTGACACATCCGTCTCTACTCCGGCAAATTCCCCCAAAGTATAAACCGCATAACCATCTCCATACGTTTCCAAAAATTGTACCTTCTCCGGAAATGTCATTGTTAGGATCAATGTTTTATCAGTTAACTCTTCTTTCTGCAATTGCATTGACTGTGAATGATTTCCCGGCGTCATCTCATGCTTACTAAGCAAAAGATTTACCTTTGGGCTGATCGGCTCCTCAAATAATACAACCAGTCCTCTCGAATATGGCTCCGGCATATAAACAGCCGCCTCCGAACGGTAGATCCCTTCTGCGATGGGACTTAGCAACGTGTTGGATGTGCATACAAAAAATATTTTGTCATATGGTCTCATCGTGTTACGCTCCTTTCACGCCTCAACTATGTGATACCCAGCAGCTTTGAGCATCCGGTTCATAATAGCCTGTCCCAAATTATCATCCTCAAAACTTTCTGCAAAGATATACTCAGCCCCCAAATGATCCATTTCTCTCAATATGTCATATAACCCCGCAGCAATAGATCCCTCACATTTTCTAGAACCAATGCTATAAACAATGCCACTTGGATAACAGTTCGCTGTCTCCTGTGCAGCGATTACTGCTACCTTGTATCCCTCCTTTTGTTTATCATGTACCATCTGTAAGATAGACGCAACGACCTGTTTTGTTTCTCCCTCTACAATCGTCAATTGACCTTTCGGCGCATAATGTCGATATTTCATTCCCGGCGCCTTTGCTACAATCCCCGGCTTAACTTCTCGGCTGAGCACTGCCGGATCAACTTCTACATTTCCCAATACTTCTCGAAGCATCTCCAATGTAATATAACCAGGTCTAAGCACCATTGGCACATTCCCTGTCAGATCCACGATCGTTGACTCCAAACCAATTCCCACTTCTCCACCGTCAATAATCATATCAATACGCCCCGACAAATCCTCGATAACGTGCTCTGCCTTGGTCGGACTCGGTCTGCCGGATAGATTTGCACTCGGTGCTGCTATATATACTCCAGACTGCCGAATCAATTCTTTAGCAATTGGGTGCGATGGCATTCGTATTGCAACCGTATCTAAGCCACCTGTTGTTGATTTAGGCACAATATCTGCTTTTGGCAGAATCATCGTAAGCGGTCCCGGCCAGAATGCTTCCGAAAGCTTTTTGGCCGCTTCCGGGACATCCGCCGCCAGTTCATATAAACTTTTTACCTCTGAGATATGTACGATCAATGGGTTGTCGGACGGTCTTCCCTTGGCCGCGTATATATGATTAGCAGCTTCTTTATGTAATGCATTTCCTCCAAGACCATATACCGTCTCTGTCGGGAACGCCACCAAGCCATCGTTCCGAAGTACCTGACATGCCTCCTGCAACTCCTCATCGCCAAACTGCTCCGGATTGACCTGCAGTATTTTCGTCTCCATTTGAATCCTCTTTTCTTTGCTTAGTTTCCCCAGATTCCCCTAAATAATACAATACCCCCATTCCAATTGCCTGTGCAACCTTTTTCTGATACTCTGCTTCCTGTAACTGCTTTGCTTCCTGCAGATTCGACAAAAAACCACATTCCACAATTACCATTGTGCTCGTTGTATTTTTCAGCAGATAATAATCCGCATTTGCCTTGATCTGTCTGCGATTATCGGGTGCTACATCTCGTTTCAACGTTTCTTGGATCTTAGCGGCCAACTGTTTGCCGCTTTCAGAGGTTGCCTGGTAAAACACCTGCGCCCCTCTCGACGTCGCATCTGTATAGCTGTTTTGATGAATACTGACAACAACATCCGCATCGCACCCATTCATAATGCTGACACGTTTCGCCATATCTGCGCGTTTCTTATTCGTATCAGATTCCTCATATAATCCCTGATCCGCCTCACGTGTCATTATCACCTGACAGTCATTGCGTTCCAATACCTTTTGCAATTGTTTTGCTATTGCCAGATTGATATCCTTTTCGTATACACCATCAACGCCAATCTTACCCGGATCTACTCCTCCGTGACCACTATCGATCACAACAGTGTATTTTGCTGTTTTTTGATTCAATGTATGCATACCGATCCACCGATCTGCATCCATCACCAAAAAACCAACAGACATTAACAAACCAACAATAATTCCAATTCCGTATTTCTTCCCCCATTGCTTCAAAAAAGATACATTATTCATACGCAGGCCACATTGTGGCATCCTCCGCCATTATTCTATACATATCTATGAAGCAAAAAACATACTAATGATAGGAATCCCAATTAATGTTTCACATACTTCTCAATCATATTCCACACAGAGGCATCTTCCAATCCCAGTTTCCAAAAGGCAACTCCACCCAGATTCGCATCCGATACCGCTTTCATCTTAAGTTCCAACGATTTCGCATCCTCGATCCAAATTTTATGAACCGTTCCACTCTCTGTATATTCTACATAATTCATTCCTGTTGCATCATCCCAAGTTGCCTTTTTGCCGGAATCCTTAAGCACAGTCTGCGCACCTTTCATAGAGCACGCCTCGGATGATAACTTTGCTTTCCCACCCTTTGTCTTCTCTTTCCAATGTCTGGAATAGAACGGCAATGCTATAACCATCTGCTCTGCAGGGACTTCCTCACCTACTTCCTGTATGGAATTCGTCACATAACTGATTGAAGAAACCGGACCGGCTTCCTTACTGCCGGCATAATGCTCATCGTATGACATCGTGATCACATAGTCAGCAACCTCTGCCTGCTCTTTGCGATTATAATATGCCGAAATTCCTCCCGCAGGCGGGTAATTGTCTATAGACAAAACAACTCCATTATTGCGGCACATAATTCCAAGTTCCCTTACAAACTGTATAAAATCCTCGCCGGAATCCTTTTTAACGTTCTCAAAATCAATGTTAATTCCGTCAAGATCGTATCGTATTGCCTCGGCAATCAGATTCTTGACTAATTTTTGACGTTTGCTCGTTGTACCCAGCACTTTGCCAATCTTCATCTTAGGGCCAAAATCACTGCACAGTGCCCATACCTGTACACCAGCCTGATGTGCCGTCTGCACATAAGAATCGGAAGCCAGTGATGTAACATTGCCATCATTATCCGACGTCTCAAACCAAGTAGGCGCCACAACATTCACACCTTTTGTTGCAGATAATAAACCGGATAATCTTCCATTAGCTGACTGATTCGTCACCTGATGCCACACTAAATTCACCTGCTTATCCATTAGGATATGGCTATAGGACTCCTCACGAAACGTTGTTTCTGACTGTTTCTTATAGGTTTCCTTCATCTTCTTAGCCTGTACGTATCCTATCACACCTGACTCAGACATCACTTTCATAAATCCTGTGTCCTTATTTTCACCGGCAAGAACACGAAGCTTCTGTCCCGACTTTACATCTTGCAGGATCGGACTCTTAATGCTCTGTTTATTGCGGATCTGCACATCATCCTTCGCATCCGCATAGCTTATATCCTTATTGTATACCGTGTGGATCACAATACGATTTGGCTTTTTGTATTGTTTATAATCCATCGCCGTGTACTGCTGAACATAGTCCAAAGCCACATAAACAACATTGTCCTGTGCTACAGCAATTGTATAATCCTTGCTATCACGGCTTTTATTATTAATATAACAATCTTTACTGTTTAATGCAGCGGAGATCAGCTTGGTCGAAGTTGTATATAACAGCATATTTTCATTGGCATCCCAATAAAAACGATGATTTAACTTCTCTGTCACAAATTCTCTATCTACATAAATATGACCATCTTTCTCGATAGCTTTTAGTCCACATATATCATCTTCCAGCACAACCGGCATCATCCCCTGATCGGTCACCTGAAAATACTTTGTCAGACTCATGTGCGTTTTGTTTGGTGCAAATTTCTTAAGCATGATCACTGCAAGGATTGCTGCCAAAGCCAAAAGCACAACCACTACTCCAATGGTAATCCTCTTCTTGTTCTTCATTCGTCAAAGCCCTCATTTCTTAATCGTACTAGTCATACAACAATACTCTGCTTCAGTATACCACTTTTCCCTCTATCGGGCAAACTGAAATATCGGAGAGACATCGGGGCCTTGACGTCTCTCCGAAAAAGGTTGTGTGCGAAGTTTCGCACAGACATACATTCCCGTTATCAGCCATCCTGCCAATAAACGGTTTTACTCAAAATTCCGTAATATGATCAAAATCAATCTCACATATTTTGCCTGCTTCATCGCCAACATAACTCTTCATGTAATAATGATCCTCCATGACCTGATGCAGCACTCTGGCATCCCTCGTCGAATAGAGCACACCGTCTACCCGCACCGGCACACCAACGCGCTCTGCATCAGATATTTCGGAAATCACCCAAGAATACATTGACTCCCGCAGACCTGTTGATTTTCTCTCCAATTGCTTATCCCCCTTTGCTCGATGACAGTACGACTTTCCTGAACATTGGTTGTATATTGTGACATGTCAATCTTTCATACTGCTCACCCATGCTCCTGCAGTTCATAAATCATAAACCACAGGGCTCAAATCGCTCATATGAAAATCACAATTTCCATATAAACCATACTTGAATCACTGAGAATCGAATCCCTATCATACGCCGCAATCGGAACCTTTTGGTTATTTCAGAATACACTGCTATTATGCGAGACACAGTGTTTGAAACAAAAGTATCATATCCGTCCTTTTAACGAAACATCATCACCTCCTACACATCGGGTTCGTTTCTCTGAGGGCATTATATGCTCCCTGCAAACATTCTGGCAATACCAAATCGACAAATTGATATTAGAAAACAACCTCTAAACTTTGTTAGTATTTACCAACTTTTTGTTTTTTTTGATAGATTTTAAATAGATTTCAAAATATTTGGAGAAATTGAGAATATTCTCCACGTATGCTTTTGTTCAAACTGACGAAATCTATAATTAGCATATTTCATTCCATTTTAAGTACATAGACAAAGCAGCTTTGATCCGATAGCAGACTTTCCTATCGTTTGACTTCTTTTCAGTATTATTTTATACTGAATATATAAAGAACATAGGTCGGTATGACAGCTCATCCCGACCGCATATTCTAGCTTTTTATAAGGCTTAATATTAATTATTGACGAAGGGAAGTGAGCCTATGCGAATTGAAAAAATCAATGAACATCAGATCCGTTGTACGTTGTATCAAAAAGATTTAAAGGACCGCGAAATCCGCATTAGCGAATTGGCATACGGAACCGAAAAAGCTCGGGCTCTTTTTCGAGATATGATGCAGCAAGCGTCCTACGAATTTGGATTTGAGGCAGATGATATCCCATTAATGATAGAAGCAATTCCAATGCTTCCGGATGCACTTATTTTGTTGATCACCAAAGTGGAAGATCCCGATGAATTGGATACCCGCTTTTCAAACTTTACTGACGATCCGTCAGAGCATTATTTGGATGATTCCTCGACAGATGATTTTGTGATCATTAACGATAACGAAGAGTTTGATGCAGATGACTTTGATATCGATGGACCGGATTCCGCAGAGGATATGAATATTGAGCAAATGTTCAATGAAGTTAATTCTCAAACAAAATGGCCCGGTCATGGAAAAGCAGATGCCGTCCTGGATCAGCTTTTCCATGGTAATGTGCAAAAAGAATCGAAGGACAACAAAGCCACTGCCGACAAGAACAAACCCGACATCAATTTGGAACACCCTATGGAACCAGATGTAGATGTTAATGAGGCACTTGTAGATATTACCCGTATATTCTCATTCTCCTCTCTCGAGAAACTGGTTGAAATGTGCGGGCATTTACGCAACTTTTATAATGGACCTAATACAGCTTACCGCTCCACCTCTTCGGGTAAATATTATATCATTTTGCATAGAGGGATTTATGACCTTGCCCGCTTTGCCAGAGCTGAAGCTGTTGCAGCCGAGTACGGTACACCTTGTCCGAACAATCATGCTGCTCCGCAGTTTCTCGCAGAACATTGTGAAGTTTTGATCGCCGACCGCGCTGTTCAAGTTCTTGGCACCCTCTAAATGACGGATATAAACATCAAAAGCCATTGCTTAACTGATAAGCGACTGCCCCAATGTCAATCTTTCGGGCAACCTATCAAAGCAATGGCTTTTTTATGATTGTTTACTATGAAAACAGTTCTATTATGCCTCTTTCTTGGCCAGATACTCATTTACATTTACAACAAGCTCATCTGCGTTCATGCCATGAACCATAGCCGCTTCATCCAATGTCTCTCCCTGTGCAGAAGGACATCCGATGCAGTGCATTCCTGATGCCATAAGAATTGCTGCAATGCCCGGATCAATTTTAAGCATATCTGCGATTATCATATCTTTATTAATTGTTGCTGCCATATTTATTACCTCCATTATATGATATATTCAGCGATACAGGCAGAATGACTGCCGTTCGCTTAAGTACGCACCGATTATAACACTCTCTTTCTATAAAAACAAGCTGTAATTTTTTATTACTGATTCATAACGAAAAAAAGCAGTCAGTCTGTCATTCATCAACAAACTGGCTGCTAATTTTGTTTATAGTTGTTTCAACCATAAATTAAGCCTCAGAAATTGCTCCGGATGGGCATGTTCCTGCACAAGCTCCACAAGAAATGCAGCTATCTGCATCAATTTCATAATGAGCCTCACCCTCAGAAATTGCTCCTACAGGGCATCCACCTGCACAAGCTCCACAGCTTACGCAATCATCACTAATAACATATGCCATTATAAAGTACCTCCTTTTGATTTAAGTATGGCTTAATTTTAATACAATTCATCTAAAATGGCAACCCCCAAAATTCTCCAAACGCCCTGTTTTACTGGGTTAGACGCAACTTACCAAACATTTGTTTACACCCAATATCTTATTTAAACTTTAAAAAAAGTGCGTGTTTTCGACAACGCTCGGCAAGTAGTTATAACTAACTCCATTGATTTGTCAAGGTGATTTATTGATATTTTTTATCATTAATTCAAACTTTACGCATTCGAAGCTGCTGCTTGTTTTTCCGGAAAGAACATTATATGATAATAACCACATATACCATAAATAGAAATGAGGACTTCAATGAACAATTATAAATTAACAATACAATATGATGGCACACGCTACAGCGGTTGGCAAAAGCAGGGCAATACTGCTGATACGATCCAAGGTAAAATTGAAACCGTATTGCAAAAATGGCTGAAAGAAGACATTGAGATCCATGGATCCGGTCGCACGGATGCCGGCGTCCATGCCCTATGTCAGGTGGCCAATTTCAAAACATCTGCTCCCTTATCGTGTCCACAGATCATGGCAGCGCTTAACCAATATTTACCGCAAGACGTTCGGATCACAAGCGTGACACAGGTAGATCCACGATTTCACGCACGCCTCAATGCTAAGCAGAAACACTACCGTTACCAAATTGACAACGGCTCTGCCGCTGAAGTGTTTGAGCGAAAATACATGACTCGCTTTGCAGATACGGACTATTTCTATAAATTATGCAGACAAACCGGTCACTTATCCGCCACATTTGGCGATAGTTCTGTCAACACGGATATTTCAAGACCGTCTGAAAGAAACAATGTGGCATCCAACAACACAATGCTGCCTCAAAGAAACAATGTGGCATCCAACAACACAATGCCGCCTCAAATAATATACGATTTGGAAGCGATGCAGAAAGCCGCTGCCCTGCTGTGCGGCGAACACGATTTCAAAAGTTTTTGCGATAATAAGCGTATGAAGAAGTCAACCGTCCGTACAATTACGAATCTGACCATTCGAAATGAAAATAACAAAATGATACTTGATTTTTATGGGAATGGCTTTTTGTATCATATGGTACGCATTCTGACCGGCACTTTGTTAGAAGTTGGCATTGGGCTAAAAAGTCCTGAAGATATCCCTGCCATTCTACAGGCACAAAAAAGAGAGGCCGCCGGTTTCACTGCCCCTCCACAAGGATTATTTCTTATGAATGTTACTTATTAGCCGTTCTCAGCAAATGCATCCAAGATAGCATCTGCTGACACTACTCAACTAATGTATCCAAGATAGCATCTGCCGGCACTACTCAACTAATGTATCCAAGATAGCATCTGCTGGCACTACTCAACTAATGTATCTAAGATGGCGCCTGCGACTTCCTCTTTTGTCATTTTCGGCAGCTCGCGGGCTCCTTCTCTTGTGATCAAGGTCACCACATTTGTATCAACGCCAAACCCGGCTCCTTCTACTTTCAAGTTGTTCGCAACAACCAGGTCCAAATGCTTTTTATCCAATTTTTTTCGGGAATTTTCCAACATATTCTCTGTTTCCATAGAAAATCCGCATAAGATCTGTTTCTCTGTGCGATGTTCTCCCAAATAGCCCAAAATGTCTTTCGTGCGTGTAAGTGCGATCGCTGCTTCCCCATCTGTCTTTTTGATCTTATTGTCTGCTACAGTAGCAGGTGTATAATCGGCCACTGCAGCGGCTTTGATAATAATATCCTGCTCTGCCATGCGGGAAGTAACTGCCTGAAACATGTCTTCTGCGCTTTCTACCGGAACGACATCTACAAAGAGCGGCGGTTCTAAAGAAACCGGTCCGGACACAAGTGTCACCTGCGCACCTCGCTGCATAGCAACTCTCGCAAGCGCATATCCCATTTTACCTGTGGAACGATTAGAAATAAAGCGTACCGGATCAATTGCTTCGACGGTCGGACCGGCAGTAACAAGTACTTTTTTGCCTTCCAGATCCTTTTCGAAGCGAATCTCACGTAAAATATATTCCAATAAAACTTCTTCCGATGGGAGCTTACCCGCTCCAACATCTTTACAAGCCAGATATCCAACTGCCGGAGCAATAATTTCATAACCATAATGACGAAGTTTCTCCAAATTATCTTGAACGATTGGATTTTCGTACATGTTGGTATTCATCGCCGGAGCAATGATCTTTTTGCATTTGCATGCCATGACAGTTGTTGTCAACATGTCATCCGCAATGCCGCCTGCAATCTTTCCAATAACATTCGCAGACGCCGGAGCGATCAACACCACATCCGCCTGTTTTGCCAGCGCGACATGCTCTACACTATATTGAAAATTGCGGTCAAATGTATCAACCAGACATTTGGTACTTGTCAATGTCTCAAATGTGATCGGATTAATAAAATTGGTCGCATTCTTCGTCATCAATACGTGTACCTGCGCATGCATCTTCACAAGCATACTTGCCAGATTTGCGATCTTATATGCTGCAATACTCCCTGTCACACCGAGTACCACCGTTTTTCCTTTAAGCATCTTTCTTTCCTCCATGCGATATCTGTCTACCACATCGTTTCAAACTAATTCGTTATTCTGCCTTATTGCACCGGGCCAAGCTAATTCGTTATCCCGCCTTACTGCACCGGGCCAAACTAATTCGTTATCCCGCCTTACTGCACCGGGCCAAACCAATTCGTTATTCTGCCTTACTGCACCGGGTCAAACTAATTCGTTATCCCGCCCTACTGCACCGGGCCAAGCTCTCCGTGCTTCTCATAACGCGACACTTGATGAATCTTATTTTTTTCATCCACAAAGACCACCTTTGGCCGATGCGTTTTGGCTTCTTCCGGAGTCATTAATGCATAACACATAATGATCACATGGTCACCCACCTGAACCTGTCGTGCTGCTGCACCATTTAAGCAGATCATTCCACTGCCGGCTTCACCACAGATCGTATATGTCTCAAAACGATTGCCATTCTCTACATCAACAATCTGTACCATCTCATATTCTAAGATCCCAGCCGCATCCATCAGCTCCGGATCGATCGTTATACTGCCAACGTAATTCAGTTCCGCCTGCTTTACAACCGCACGGTGAATCTTTCCTTTTAGCATCGTAAGTTCCATAAGAATCCTCCATTCTTTTGCTTTGCAAAGTTTTTCTCAAAATCTCCGCATAATTTTTTTACTGTCGTATCCTGCACCTCAATGCTACTTTTCCGTAATAAAATTATCGATCAGACGTGTCTTTCCAATATATACAGCCATTGCCACAAGAACCGGCTCCTTAACCGTCTCTACCGGCTCTAATGTATTCCAGTCCACAACTTCTACATAATCAACCTTTGCAAGAGGTTCCGTTGCAATCTCATCCAAAATGATCTGACGGATCTTCGCTGCATCTGCCTCACCCGCCTTTAGTGCTTCCTTACCCTTTGCCAAAGACTTGCTGAGGATCAGCGCTGCTTCACGCTCCTGTGCACTTAAGTACGTATTGCGGGAACTCTTAGCCAATCCATCCTCTTCTCGAATGATCGGGCAGCCGACAATCTCAATACCAAAGTTCAGATCACTTACCATATGACGGATCACTGCAAGCTGCTGTGCATCCTTCTGCCCAAAATATGCTTTGTCCGGTACAACAATGTTAAACAATTTGGACACAACCGTACACACACCGCGGAAATGAATCGGTCTTGTTTTTCCACAAAGACCACCCGTCAGCGTTGTCATATCAACAAAAGAAGAAAAATCCTTGTGGTACATTTCGCTTGGATCCGGATGGAAAATAAGGCTTGCACCTGCTTTTTCACAAAGTGCTGCATCACGATCCATATCACGTGGATAGCTTTCCAAATCCTCTGATGGGCCAAACTGCATCGGATTTACAAATACACTGACAACGACACGATCATTTTCTGCAACCGCACGGTCGATCAAACTCTTGTGTCCTTCATGGAGATATCCCATTGTTGGGACAAGACCCACTGTCAGTCCCTCCTTACGCCATTGTTTTACCTGCTCTCTGACTTCCGCTATTGTCTCTACTATTTTCATGATCCCATGTCCTTTCTGCTCTCAATTAATACAATTTATCTAAAACATCATCGCTAATCTGGAACGTATGCTCCTGTGCCGGATAACTTCCTGCTCTCACTTCATCGCCATACGCCTGAAATGCTTCTTTCATAACGCTTCCGACATCTGCAAAACGCTTTACGAACTTCGGCACATAATCCGAAAACATACCTAACATATCCTGATAAACCAAAATCTGTCCGTCACATCCTGCACCCGCACCAATACCGATCGTCGGGATTGTCAATTTCTTCGTAATAATAGAAGCTAATTTCGCCGGAATGCATTCCAATACAACCGCAAAAGCACCTGCTTCCTGTACAGCCAAAGCATCCTCGATCAGCTTTTTAGCTGCCTCTTCGCTCTTGCCCTGCACTTTATTACCGCCAAATGCATTAATAGACTGCGGTGTCAGTCCCAAGTGTCCCATAACCGGGATACCCGCTGCCGTAATTGCCTTTATCTGTTCTACAACAGCAGCTCCACCTTCCAGTTTTACAGCGTTTGCGCGACCCTCTTTCATTAATCTGCCGGCATTCATAACCGCATCGTAAACCGATGTCTGGTACGACATAAATGGCATGTCAACCACAACCATAGTATCTTTGGTTCCTCTTGCAACGGCTGCTCCATGATGGATCATGTCTTCCATCGTCACAGAAATCGTATCCTCATAACCAAGAATAACATTCCCTAAGGAGTCACCCACCAAAATACCGTTAATGCCTGCTTCATCCATTAATTTTGCGGTGGAATAATCATATGCGGTGAGCATCGTTAATTTCTCACCTTTTTCTTTTGCTGCCTGAAATGTACTTACTGTGTTTTTCATGTTTCGTCCTTTCCGGATATCCGCTGCTCTTCAGTCGGATTCCTATCACTTAACTCAAAAAGCTGTCGCATGGCGGTATCATCTCGTCCTTTATATTTTTGTTCTGCGATCTTAACCAATACTTTGCCAAGCACTCGGTACACTTCCCCCGCCTCGCTGTCTGCCAAGGCGTCTAAGTGTTTATGAACCGTTTCTGTATCACCACGATCAACCGGTCCTGTCAGAGCCGCTACCGGTCCCTTGTCCAACATATTGGACACATTACCCATAACAAGCGGACGAAGCAATCCAACGCTGTCCTCTCGTGCAAAACCACACTGTTCCAACAGATCCAACACAGTTTGAAACAATGCAATCATATCATTGCTCACCATCGCCGCCGCCGCATGATATTTTACCTTGTTCTCCGCCTGCAGATAAAGCACGGTATGTCCTAATTCACGAAACATCTGTGCCAGTGGTTCATATGCTGCCGGCATTCCCTCTGCCACCAAATAAGCAGTTGAAAAATTTTGATAGGAAGTAAATCGATCGCTGAACGCGTACATCGGATGAATCGAACAACCAACAGCTCCGGTCTGCTCGATTCCAGAAAATACATTAGATGACAAAGAGCCACTACAGTGGCACAAAATTTTACCTGTTAAATCGTATCCTGCAATGCAATCCCATACTTCACTGATCACGCCATCCGGCGTCGTGATCATCAGGGTGTCGCTCGCTTCTACAATATCCTGCAATGATTTATAAACCGTTGTATCGGTAAATTCTGCTGCTTGCACAGCACTCTGCGTAGTTTTACTATAGAAGCCCGACACTTCTACACCGGCGTCACCGAGGTATTTTCCCATCGTTACGCCTACACGGCCTGCTCCAATAATACCAATTCGCATATCATCAAACCTTTCTATGCTCTACGCACTTGTCTCTGATGCAGTTTCTCTCGAATACCGCTCATTCCTTGTGCAATTGTAATTGCCATAAAGATCACTTAACGTCTTTCCTCATTATACAACCGCACAATCAGACAAATAATAGCACAGTCTCTTTTTTTTGTAAAGAAGTTAACTGCCTCCGGTATGTTTTGCTCTGCATCCCTCTACGTTACGAGCATTTTCCTATACCATTAAAAAAAGTAAGAAGCAGGGCTTACGCCCTGCCTCTTACATTACGTAATAATGCTTTAAGTACATGTAAAACCAGCCTCATAGAAGAGACCAATTCCTTTTTCTACAATTACGAAACAGTTCTAAAACAGTTCCGTTGGCCTGTATTATAGAAAAATATCTGCACAGAAAGGAGCAAAATTATTTCTGAGGACCTGCAGCAACAAGTGCCTTACCAGCCTCATTACCCTCGTACTTGGCGAAGTTCTTCACGAATCTGTCTGCAAGATCCTGAGCCTTAGCCTCCCAATCAGCAACATCTGCATATGTGTCACGAGGATCTAAGATTCCGCTGTCAACACCCGGAAGCTCTGTAGGAACTTCGAAGTTGAAGTGTGGAATTGTCTTTGTTGGAGCCTTGTTGATGTCTCCGCTAAGGATTGCATCAATGATTCCACGAGTATCCTTGATAGAGATACGCTTACCGGTACCATTCCATCCTGTATTAACAAGATATGCCTTAGCACCACTCTTCTCCATCTTCTTAACAAGCTCTTCAGCATACTTTGTAGGATGCAGCTCTAAGAATGCCTGTCCGAAGCAAGCGGAGAATGTAGGAGTTGGCTCTGTGATTCCACGCTCTGTACCTGCAAGCTTAGCTGTAAATCCAGACAAGAAATAGTACTGTGTCTGCTCAGGTGTCAAAATAGATACCGGAGGAAGTACACCGAACGCATCTGCAGAAAGGAAGATAACGTTCTTAGCTGCTGGTGCAGAAGAAACAGGACGAACGATGTTCTGGATATGATCGATCGGATAAGATACACGAGTATTCTCTGTTACGCTCTTATCTGCGAAATCAATCTTACCATTCTCATCCAAAGTAACGTTCTCAAGAAGAGCGTCACGCTTAATTGCATTGTAAATATCCGGCTCGGACTCTTTGTCAAGGTCAATAACCTTAGCATAGCAGCCACCCTCGAAGTTGAATACACCGTTGTCATCCCAACCATGCTCATCGTCACCGATCAAGAGACGCTTAGGATCTGTAGAAAGTGTAGTCTTACCTGTTCCGGACAAACCGAAGAAGATTGCTGTGTTCTTGCCGTCCATGTCTGTATTAGCAGAGCAGTGCATAGAAGCCATACCCTTAAGTGGGAGATAGTAGTTCATCATAGAGAACATACCCTTCTTCATCTCACCGCCGTACCATGTATTAATGATAACCTGCTCACGGCTTGTGATGTTAAATGCTACTGCTGTCTCAGAGTTTAATCCAAGCTCTTTGTAGTTAGATACTTTTGCCTTAGAAGCGTTGTAAACAACGAAATCCGGCTCGAAGTTCTCAAGCTCTTCTGCGGAAGGCTTAATGAACATGTTTGTTACGAAATGAGCCTGCCAAGCAACCTCAACGATGAAACGGATAGCCATGCGAGTGTCTTTGTTAGCACCACAAAATGCATCTACTACATAAAGTTTCTTATTAGAAAGCTCTTTCTTAGCAAGATCTTTCAAAACTGCCCAATTCTCCTCAGAAAGCGGATGATTGTCATTAGCATACTCATCAGAAGTCCACCATACAGTGTCTTTAGAGTTCTCATCCATAACGATGTACTTATCTTTAGGAGAACGACCTGTATATACACCTGTCTTTACGTTAACTGCACCAAGCTCACTCTCCTGACCCTTCTCATAGCCTGTGAGATCTGCCTTAGTCTCCTCCTCGTATAACAACTCATAAGAAGGATTGTGCACAATTTCAGTTGTTCCAGTGATTCCATACTGTGTTAAATTAATTTCTGCCATCTTGAATCTAACTCCTTTTCTTATAATATAGTGTGATAACATCGCGGCTGTCATGCCTCTTTCCCGCATAGATCAAGCATTTACACGCTGTCCCTGCAGTGGACCTTTTTCAGCCATCGCAACCATTATACATGATTTGTCAAGAAAAAGCACTAAAAAAAATAAATTTTATCCAAAAAAAGGCAAATTGACGAGAAACTTTATCGACAAACTGCCTTTTTTATGAATTATTTGGCAACGGTTCGATCTGTTGGATCGTAGTAGCCGCGCTTTGACTTCTTGATCTTCTTTGCCTTTGGTTTCTGAAATGGTCCTTTGGAAAATTTATCTCGAATCGTCGTTGTCGACTGATGTGCATGATCGTAAATCCATTTGGCATCCTCCACCTGCAGACGAATACAACCATGCGATGCCGCCTTGCCAAGCTTGCGGTATTCTGCCGCTTGCAAAGAATAGTGATTGCCCAAACGATCATAGGTTACTGAATGGAACATGTAAGGGCCCGAATATCTGGTCGCATACTGGCCGTTCGAATTGTAACGCAGCACATGCCATCGTCCGGAACGACTCAAAGAATATGTCCCCTTACGCGTTGTGTGTCCGCTCATGCCCACCGAACAAACCATTGCTTTGACCGGAATGATGAACCCCTTTGCACCATCTTTTGCGTAGATCGTAACCATATTATCCCGCAGGCTGACTCTGATCTGATAGCGCGCTTTACTGCCGAGCTTTTTGGTTGGATCAGACCGACGACCTTTCTTATCAAAATACAACTTATATTTTTTGCCTTTGATACGTACATATTTCCAGACATTACATACAGCATAACCGCTCTTTTGGCTAAAGAAATAATAGTCTTTTTTGATCTTGCGGTAGCCCTTCAAACGATTTCCTGCACTGTTATTATAGTATTTATAAGTTTTGCTGCCTTGCGTCTCCGTATGCCAGCCCGGTGAATTATCAGATTCCTGTTCCTCCTCAAGAATATCCAAATCCTGCTCAGCTGCGGCCGCAAGGCGAGTTAATGGATCGGCCTTCTGACTTTCTGCTGCCACACTGCCGGCACTATCGGAAATCATATAATGATTTGTTCCTATGCAGACACCTGCTGCCAGTAAAACGCCACACAATCCCACTATAATTCGATTATTTTTAAATACTTTTTTCAAATCAGTTCTCCTTATACTTTTCTCTCATCATTGTATCAATAGTGTTTTTATCATATCATCTCTAATCTTTTCATACAACACAAATGTCATATAATTTTATCCGGTCAACCGCCAAACCTGTATTATATATTTACGATGCAGCCAGACGATCTCTTGCCACCACAAAAGGCACCTCCCCCAACGACAGGAAAAATGTGTGAAATCTCTTGTCGCTGTACTGTTTGCCCCATTTCGCCTTCGCTTGTTTCTGCAAATCAATAATCTCCAAATATCCGAGCGTATACTGCATATATCCCGCCGGTTCGGCAACAACTGCATCAAATATCGTCCGGCAGGCCGTCTTGTCATAACCAAAATCCGTCAGATAATCTCGCACTTCCGCCTCTGTCCAGCCATTATAATTAACCTCCAGATCAACCTTTGCATAAATCGCTAACGTGAGCAGCGTATTTGTTTTCAAAAAACTTGCCACATTTTTCGTCAAACCTGCCAGAGAATAACTGTACAATTCCGCATAAGTCCCCCATCCTTCTGTGTAACCGCCGATGTTCACGACGCTCCGCACCGGCAGAGGATTCTGCGACTGGTAAAAACAATTTTGATATAAATGTCCCGGATAGCCTTCATGTGCAATCGTTGTAAACGCTTTCGTAAGGTCATACTTTGCATTCCCGTTCAAATAAATCACATTGTCCTGATATGCATCTAATGGTGTTGTCAAATAAAATGCCGGACTAATATGTTCTTCTAACGATTTGTCAACATACTTCATTTGACAAGACACTTCCGACGGCAGATCAGGAAATGATTTCTTGATCTGTTTCTTTAGATACTGCAATGTTTTGTCCGGTTCATCTTCCGGGTATTTTACAGATAACGCTTTCTCATAAATAGAACCGTCCTTGACCAATAAATCGGACATTATATTTTTATTATCTTCAATCGTTTGATCCAATAATTTTAAAATATTTTTCATACTTCGATCAGTTCCCACCATTGAACGAACCAGATGCTGATAATATGCTTTTCCCTTCGGCAAATTGCAAAGACCTGCCTGATTTTTGCCGGTATCTGCCAATTCTTCCAAAGCTTTGATCAGCTTTTGATAAGCAGGGATCACGTTCTGCAGCACCGCGGAACGATTGCGTTTTGCATAATCTGCTTTCTGCTCCGCCGTAAGCGTCAGACCGCTCAGTCTCTCCGGAAAAGTCGTGATCATAAAATTCTTCTCCGGCAGTGCAACAAATTCCTTGCACTGCGTTATAATATCTTGCGCCGTGCGCTTGCTCATAAATAAACCTTCTTTGGCTCTTTGTTGCTCAAATGTAATAATTTCATCAAAATAATCCGGAATTTTCTGCAACAGTTGAAGATAGGTATCAACACTCTCTTTGTCCCAAAAATGGTACTCTGTGAGTATGACCGGAAGCTGTGTCTGTGTCCCTGTTGTTGGACTCAACGGTTCCTGATATTCGTCTACATTATCCCCTGACAGATCTTGTTTCCACACCGTATGTAAAACGTCATACGCCAACTGCTGCTCTTCATTTAACTTGTCATAATCATAACGCTCTAAAACTGCCAGTTCGTTTTCTGTCAGCATCCGTGCATTTTGCATTGCCTCCTTCGTATAATGCCCTAACGCAGGTTTCACATTCTTTATCCCATAATCCGTAGGATTTTTTAATGTATAATTTAATGTAATTCCATCACTGGTCACATTTTCCCGAAACACCTCTTGCAAAAACTGTTCAAAATCTGCACGAACCTCCTTTTTGCTTCGCGAATCATGAACGCTCGGATGCGACAATACATTGTCATCCTCCATCGAATAAATCGATGATTTCCATCCCTTTTGCTGCCTGCCATAACACAACAATGTGCCACATGCTACAATGACAAGAAAACAGCTTACCATAATCTTTGCCGCTGTTTTTTTGGCATAAAACCGCTGTTTGCTTCTTCCTACATATTTTGCCATCTACCGAATGCCCCCACATTTATATTGCTATTTATAAAATTCTGACACTTTCCATCTCAGGAATACTTTCACAACCACATATGGGTCTGAGAAGTTATTATTAAGCGCTCCATCTTCACACAGTAAAAACTGCCGTATGGCCACATATTGCTTATTATGACCATAATATGCCATCCATTTTGCAGCCAACAAACTACTTTCAAAAATGATGATTACCTTGCTTCCGGGACTTCGAGTTTCCGTAAGGCATGTAAATCAAACATCAGAGACAAACAAAATCTAGAAATCACCTAAAACGAAAATGCGGCAAGGCAATTGCTATAGTTCCCTGATGGCGGAATCCACCAGGTAGTGGCTGCAAAATGCGATATAGCTATCGACATAATAAGCAATATGTGGCCTATTAGCGTCTATGGACGTGTGAAGTTCGAGTTAAATACATGTATATGAATTAGCATTCAAATTATTCCGGGAATCACATTTCACCGCCACGTACATATATATGAATTAGCACGGAAATTATTCCGGCAATAAATAGAGAAAGAAAGGATACTCGCAATGAATAACAGAAGTGAGATGAATGTTTGCTGTAATTCCTGCTCCCGTCCTAGTACAGACTGCCCGAACACTGATCCCTTACGCGGCATGCCTCTAGGTATTGGCTATGTTCCTATCCAAGAATGGGGACAGACGTATTGTCCTGATAAAGCATTACAACGCGGAACTATTTTTCCACCACTGGATCTGCCGTTTTGCGGCTGCATCCCTAAAGGATTTCGCTGTCAAAAAGGAGGTCTCTCATGAACGGAAATAAAATGAATGGGATGAACGGCTGTGGCTGTGGCAATCAGATGAATCGGCCGAACAATGGCTGTGGCTGTGGCAATCAAACGAATCGGCCGAACAATGGCTGTGGCTGTGGCAATCAAATGAACCGACCGAACAATGGCTGTGGCTGTGGCAATCAAATGAACCGACCGAACAATGGCTGTGGCTGTGGCAATCAAACGAATCGACCGAACAACGGCTGTGGCTGTGGCAACCAAATGAACCGGCCGAACAATGGCTGTGGCAACCAAATGAATCAGCCGAACAATGGCTGTGGCTGTGAATCTGTGGATTTTTCACAAAATCTTATGAATTTGTGTCGCGATGATCTTCTCAAAGTAATCAACGAAGTCAGCTTCGCTATGTATGACTGCTGCCTGTTCTTAGATACACACCCTATGGATTCTTGTGCATTGGATTATTTTCAAAAAATGAAGAAAAAAAGAAAAGCTGCCATGGATATTTATACACGCAAGTTTGGTCCTCTTGTCCTTGACTGCGCCGGTGATGGCTGCACTTGGGACTGGGGAAAAGAGCCTTTGCCTTGGGAATAATCGGGCATTAAAAGGCAACACAAGTTTAAGAATATATGAGAACGTTTTTTGTTGCGTTTCTTAAATTATAACTTCGAAAGGAAACTAAATTATGTGGAATTATGAAAAGAGACTGCAGTATCCTGTGAAAATCACACGCTGCGATCCAAAAGCTGCCATGATCATAGCAAGTCAATACGGTGGTCCTGACGGCGAAATTGGTGCTTCCATGCGATATCTGTCACAGCGTTATTCCATGGAAAACCGCATTGCGGCCGGAACGTTGACTGACATCGGCACCGAGGAATTGGCCCACTTAGAGATGGTTGCAACCATCATCTGCCAATTAACCAAGAATCTTACCCCGGAAGAAATCAAGGCTTCTGGATTTGACAAATATTATATCGATCACACCTTAGCCATTTGGCCACAGGCCGCAAGCGGCGAGCCCTTCAGTGCCAGCCAGTTCCAGAGCACCGGCGATACGATCACAGATCTTTACGAAGATATGGCGGCTGAACAAAAGGCACGCTTAACTTACGACAATATTCTCCGTCTTGTGAAGGACCCAGAGATTGCAGATCCGATTCGCTTTTTAAGAGAACGTGAAATTGTTCATTTTCAGCGCTTTGGCGAAGCGCTCCGCAAAGTACAGGATGAACGAGACTCACGCAACTTCTATGCCTTCAACCCACAAATTGATAAAAAATCATGCTAAAATTACATTGGGTTGAAGGCATTGCATTCCAACCCACAAATTGATAAAAAATTATGCTAAAATTACATTGGGTTGAAGGCATTGCATTCCAACCCACAAATTGATAAAATATTATATTATAATTACTAACTACTTCCCATATCGGAAGTTACTGGCCAATCCACATATTGTTATTATTTTATTGGCAAAATAGCAATATGTGGTCAGGCAGTAAACTGGGATACGCGATAGTTGTGTGATGCTTATAAGGAGATTGTAAAATGACAATATTGAACATGATAGCTGCAGATGAAGAGATATCACAATTAAATAAAGAGTTAAAGGAAAAGACCGGACAGAGTCTGGGGTTTAATTATGATTGTTATACGGGAATAGAAGACTACAAAGAACATCTTCGAGAGTGTGCTAAAGAAGGAAAAATAATAATACACCCACAAGATGAGGCCGCGAGAAATAGATTTGCTACTGTGATAAGTAGACAATAAATTAGAAGGCGACAACGCTACCCAAAAGTTAAAGGAGGGATAAAATGACTCAAAAACATAAGGAAGCCAGTATAAAATTTATCGAGCATTTTGGATATTACCCAAATCATCCAAATGATATAGATTTTGATCAGGATGCCTATGCAGAGGAACTGTTAAAATGTGTCGAAGATAACTTTGATTATACAATAAAGAAGTATGGAACGGTGCCAAAAACAGAACAGCCTAAACCTGAAATAATTTGGGATTAACTACCACCAGTCAGAGATGACATGGTGGTATTTTGTATTACCGCACTTCGATCTGGCACATCTTCATTGCTTCTAAAGCATTCTTATGGCTTTCAGGCGTGACACCGGCGCAGCAATCCTGCAATACAGCAACCGGTACTTCCGGTAAATACGCTTTAACGAGCAATGCATTGGAAATAACACAAATATCCGTACACAGCCCCACCAACGTAATTTCTTCAATGTCTTCCTCAATAGCCAGTCTCTGTAAATAGTCTCCCAACTCTTTGGAGCCGAAGGTCATCTTCTCGAACACTTTGTCCTGTGGGCATTTCACCGCCTCGATATCCTCTGCCAGATTCCAACCGTCGGTTCCTTTGATGCAATGTGGCACCGGCAGATTTTTTCCTTCCTGTGTATCCATGTAATCATCAAAATGTGTGTCTTTCGTGTATAAAATCGTTCCTTCAAAGCCCTTAATAGTCTCAATAACGTTAGGTACAATAGCAACCGCTTCTTTCGTGCCAAGTGCACCGTCAATAAAATCATTTTGCATATCTACTACAATTAATACTTTCATAAATTCACTTTTCCTTTCCAACTATATCAAGCTTAAAAAGCTTCTAACATTCTGTTTATTAACAACTCCAACTTCCCATACCTCAAGTCCTCCACAACCACATATTGCTTATTATGTCAATAACTCAAACTTCCCACACCCGAATGAACGCCAAAGTCCCATAATACTTATTACGGGGCACGTTTACTAACATTTTGTAAAGACGAAAATCACTGCAAATATTTTGCCTCCATTCTCGACAAAACGCTCTTCTCTTGACACTCCTCATCTTGCCGCAGCAATGCTTCCATCGATTTACGCTGTTCTACAGTAAGTGCATTTGAAAGATTTGCCACAATGAAATCCTTTTGTTCTGCCGTCAATAGCATCATTCTGCTTTTCGCACCAAATCCTATGCAAAAACGATGTTGCACGCTATTCGCATAATAAACAACATAGCCTTTTTCCATTAAAAAGTTCTCAGCTCTGATACCTGTCAAATATTCGCCATAGGTCTCCTGTACCAGTTTTTGGGCAGATGCCACATGCTGCCAACATTCACAAAATGTAAAAGTTCCATCCCCTGCTAAAAATCCGCATAATTCCATAACATTTCTCCTCCCTGGCAAATCCAGCATCCCCATCTCATTTATCACTTAAGAATTTGTTCGATCTCCTGCAATTCTTCCTCACTAAACTCTAAATGTTCTATACAAGCCACATTATCAATGATCTGCTGCTTTTTGCTTGCGCCGGCTAGAACTGTGACAACCGCCGGATTATGCAGGCACCAAGACAATGCCATCTGAGAAAGCGTCTGTCCCCGTCGCTCAGCGAGGGTATTTAACTGTTGCAATTTGCTGACCAATTCTTCATTCAATTGTTCTCCAAGCCATGTATTTCCTCTTCCCACACGCGAATCTGTTGGAATCCCATTTAAATATCGGTCTGTTAAAAATCCCTGTGATAATGGAGAAAAGACTGCAAGTCCAATCCCATGCGCCACCGCGTATTGATCCAGACCATCCTTTTCCACTTGACGGTTAAGCATCGAATATGACGGCTGATTTGCAATAAACGGCGTCCCCAATTCCGTAAGCAGTTGCTGCATTCTCTCGGTCTGCTCTGCATTATAATTCGAGATTCCCACATACAATGCTTTGCCCTGACGAACAATCTGATCCAACGCATGTGCCGTCTCCTCAAGCGGAGTATCCGGGTCAAAAACATGATGATAAAAAATGTCGACGTAATCCAATTTCATCCGTCGTAGACTTTGATCCAAGGAAGCGATCAAGTATTTGCGAGAACCATTTCGATCGCCATATGGTCCGTCCCACATCTCATAACCCGCCTTCGTTGAAATGCAAAGTTCATCACGAAATTCACGCATTCCTCGGTCTAAGATCCGCCCAAAATTTTCCTCTGCACTTCCATTATAAGGATTCCCATAATTATTCGCCAGATCGAAGTGTGTAATCCCCAGATCAAACGCAGTATGTACCATTTCTTCCATATCGCTGAAACGACCCTGATGCCCAAAATTCTGCCATAATCCCATAGACACTTTAGGCAGTTTTAACCCGCTGCGGCCACAGCGCGAATAGATCATTTTGTCATATCTTTTATCACTCGGCAAATACATTTACAATTTCCTCCTATTCCAAAATAACACCATAACATCACAATTCTCTTTCAGTGTATCATATATTTTACATAGAATCTATCCCAATCATTTTTCCTATAACAAACACGACGTACTCATCTTAGGAGTTCCCTGGAAATTCCATTAGGCATAGAAATCCTGTGCCGTTATTTATGACCGTATACATACAAACTGCAAGCAAATAGAAAATATATTTTCCTGCAGATCTGCTGTGATCTGTCCATTCATCTGTTCTACAAGCTGACGTGCAATTGCCATTCCAAGTCCGCTCGACGTGGTACTCCTCGCCAGATCCGCCTTATAAAACCGTTCAAATATCCGCTCCACATCAATATATTCCGGGTGCATCACTTCATTTTGTACAAGCAGGCACGCCTCTCCCTCCTGCTCTGACAAAACGATCTTTACATGTCTGCCACCATGTTCCCATACATTTTTAATCACATTTTGCAGCACTCTGCGCATTGCCTGATCATTGCCAAGCACCCATAATGCGCCCTCCTCAAGCTGTAATTGCGGTTCCATCTGTTGTTTTTGCCACTCATTATAATACGAAAACAAGGCTTCTTTGACCAATGCTCCAAAATCGCATTTTGTCAAAGGAACCTCATAACTTCTGCTTTCCAATTTTGTGTAAGTAAACAACTCTTCTAACATATTCCGCAACGCATGAATGCGTTCTTGAATAATTTGCAAATAACGTGTTCGCTCCTTTGCATCCTCTGTATCCTCCAACAACTGAAAATACCCATCCAAGGAGGTTAGCGGTGTGCGAATGTCATGTGACAGATTGGTATACGTCTGCACAAGTCTTTTCTCCTTTTGCACCCACTCCTGCCTGTTGCTGCGCTGCTTTTGCAAGATCTCATTCAATGAATCCGTTAATTTGCCAATCCCCAATATACGAATATCACTGACCAATATCCCATCACTTTGCTTGTCCTGCACAAACCGGAGTTGTTCCTCCAGCTTGCGCATCTGCCACCGCACCTTGACCAACAAATAGGACATTACCACCAGCGCGGACAACGATACTGCCACATACCACGTCATACCAAATCCCTCTTTTCTATCTGTATTATATTTATCAAAGACATCACTACGAAATAGCCGACCACTAACAAGCACACATTCCGAATTTCTGTTGCAGTCATGTCAATCTGCAATGTTTTCATTTTGGTCGTCAGCAAATACGGCTGCAGGTCTACACTTCTGTTAAACAATTTCTTTATCACCGCAGAAATCCCCATGCAGGCAACCGGTGCCGCCCCCATGATCAAACACATTCCCAATGTCATGCTAAATGCCATACTTCGAATAAGCATTGCGATCGTCATACAAAGGATCAAAAACACATACTGCGATGCCATTCCCAGTAAAATCTCCGGCAAATATTTTGTCACATCACCCCATTTTATATAATGAAATGTTTTGTATACCGCAATGCTCTGCACAGCCAAGCTGATCAGATCAAATACGACTGTATATATCGCCATGGCGATCCACTTTGCATACACAAGGTGACGCCTATGTTCCATCTGCCCGCCAATATTTTTGATATATCCATTTTTGATATCTAACATCACAAACATTATCGCAAAAATAAGCGCCATCATTGTCAAAATACCCGATTTCAAATGCAATAAAAACATATCTAAGACTTCTACTGACTCTGCATCCATCTCGCTGGTGTCCTCGGAAATACCAAAAAATATTGTAGCGTTATTATCGTTCGCTGACTCTATTTCCAGATTTGCCTGATCCTTTTTCTTCGCTTTACTTACCTGCAGACCAACTTTGTTCTGCTGTCCCGAAACATTCCCCTCTGATGTACTTTGTTCCTGTCCCGAAATATTCCCCTCTGATGCACTTTGTTCCTGTCTCGCAGCCTTCATATCATCACAGTTAAACTCTGTTGTCATAAAAACCAAGCCGATCATAATAATACTGATCACCCAAAAAGATCTCATCCGAAATATTTTATATAATTCCATGCGAATACTATTCCACATATTATTGCTCCTTTCACCGACAACCTATTTTTCTGCTGTCATATTCAAAAAATAACGTTCCAATTCTTCCTGGTAAATCCGTAATTCCCTCGGAAACACCCCCGCTTCAACCAACTGTGCATTGATCTGCGCGCTATCCTCCAGCCGTTCATACAAATACAAATGGTTGACATCGATCATCTCATAACGAGTTATTCCCAGTCGATCCAAAATCGGCATCGCCTGCTCCGGCTGATCTAATGTAAGTTCCAATCGTTTGCTGCATTGCTGTATCAACTGTTCCTGCGAAATCTCCTGTAGTAACACACCATTGTGAATAATCCCAAAATCCGTACACAACTTTGATAATTCTTCCAAGATATGGCTGGAAATCAATATTGTAATATTTCGTTCCTCAGACAAACGCTGCAACATATCACGGATCTCCACAATGCCTTGCGGATCCAACCCATTGATCGGCTCATCTAACACCAAAAAATCCGGGTTGCCTACCAAAGCCAAAGCAATACCAAGCCGCTGTTTCATACCAAGCGAAAAATGCTTTGTCTTTTTGCGCCCGGCATGTACCAGACCGACTAATTCCAACAATTCTTCTGCATATTTTTTATCACGGATTCCAAACAATTCTGCCTTAATCATAAGATTGTCCTGCGCTGACATATTTGGATACAATCCCGGCTGCTCAATAAGGCATCCCACTCTCGACCGTACTTTCGCTAATGATTTTCCGGAACAGCCAAATATCTCATACTCGCCAGCAGTTGGATCCGCTAATCCCGCGATCATCTTTAAAACCGTCGTTTTGCCTGCACCATTCCTGCCGATAAATCCATATATCGCACCCCGCCGTATGTGCATATCCACGTGGTCAACTGCAACATGTTTGCCAAACTGCTTCGTCAAACCTCTCGTTTTCAATAACATTTCTCTATTGCCTTCGCTCATATTCATCCTTTCTGTGCTCTCTCTTGTTTTACATAGACTATCATAACTGCCATTTCCGAATATATCGCTAAGAAATCGTAAAGAAATAGTAAAGATTTATAAATGCGCGACCATACAATAACCGATTCCCCATACCGTTTGTATATATTCCTGCTCTGTAATTTTTTTAATCTTTTTGCGAATGTTGCTGATATGAACATCCAATGTTTTTGTTTCCCCCATATACTCCTCCTGCCAAGCATAAGTAAACACTGCCTCTTTACTAAATACCTGTCCCGGATGTTCCAATAACAATTCCAAAATTGCAAATTCCTGTCGCGTCAAGTGTCCCAATTCTTGACCATCAATCATCACCCGATGCGTTTCCTTATCCAAATCCATCCCTCGACATTTTAAATGTGTGGACTCTTCACCCGCGCCATGCTGCAAATGTCTCAATTGAATCTGCACTCTGGCAATAACTTCCTTCACGTCAAAAGGCTTTGTCATATAATCATCTGCACCACTCGTCAACAGATCCAATTTTTCTTCCATCTCACCCTTTGCCGTCAATACAATGACCGGCACATTACTTGTTTGCCGGATCTGCTGCAGCACTTCTTCACCGGATAATCCCGGCAACATAAGATCCAGCAAGATCAACTGACATTCATTGTGTTCTAACCACAACAAAGCCTCTGTCCCAGAAAACGCCTGACTACAGGCATACCCTGCCTTGCCAAGCGCTTCCTTCAATAAATTATTAATATGTAAATCGTCTTCCACGATCAAAATAGTATACATTTTTCTCTCCAATATTACCCAATCAGCAAGCTGCCTTCCTCTTTTAACCAGCGTTCGCATTTTTTATAATCCGGCATCACCTTTGCCACTTCTGCCCAAAACTGCTTCGAATGATTCATGTATTTGCGGTGACATAATTCATGCACCACAACATAATCCAGCACTTCCGGCGGTGCTAACATCAACAAACAATTAAAGTTCAAATTGCCATTGCTGCTGCAACTGCCCCAGCGGGTTCTCTGATGACGGATCGTAATGCGTCCATAAGTCACACCCATCCGGGCCGCATAATGCGCCACGCGCTTTGGCACCACCTCAACCGCCTGCTCTGCAAGCTCATGAATTTTACTGTCCGATAAATGGTACTTTGCCTTGGCCGCCATTCGCACTTTATTTCGCTGCACCATCTTTGCGTAATTTTCTTCCAGCCAGCTTTGTTTCTCGTTCAAAAATCGAACAATGTCCCGCTTCGGCATCCGATTTGGCACACGTAACACCACCCGGCAGTCTTTTTTGATCTCCAATGAAATCGTTTTACGCCGGGAGCGGACAATTTGCACCGGAATATTCCCTATTTGATACGTCATAAGCCGATATTCCTTTCTTCCTTTAACCTCTCATTTCACCTACTCAAACTTCCCATACCTCAAATCCGCCGCGACCACATATTGCTTATTATGTCAACATAATAAAACTATTTTGCAGCCAATATATTAAATTGTTCTGTCATCAGAGAACTAAGATAATTGCCGAAGAACGCAGAGTTTCTCTGATAAATACATGCCTGAAGGAATGTCTGAGATGTCCCGGTTTAGCAAGGTATCATCCATTTTTGGACGGGACGCTTTCGCTACGATGCGCTACGTTACGTTACTTAATGTCTCTGATCACGTGCACATATTCAATATGCGGTTGAATCTGGCGAAGCGCTTTATATTGTGGAGCCTCTTCTTTCTGCAATGTATCCAGTGCAAGTTGATACACTCGATGTTCATTCGCCCACCACACGATATATTCCAGTAATTGGTAAGATTCCTGTTCTGAAATGTTGTCCCGGATTCCTTGCAAAACCCGTATTCCCACGCTGTCTCCTTGGGGAATCAGACAGTCCAATAACCGTTCCAGCTTAAATCCACTCACATCTGCCTGCAAACCCATTTCCTCGCCATGCAATTGACAGAAAAAGCTGTCAATTGTCAAAACGCTCTCATCTTCTTTTCCATCTGTACCCGCAACGCCTGCCAACCAACGATTGACCGCCTCCGTCGCTTCACGAGATAAATTACGATTGACCGCCGGGACACTAAGCACATTCAATGCAAGCTGCAATTCTGCCTGGCATGGTATTCTCTTAACCAAAGAGCCCGCAACCTTTTTGAACATTTTCTTAGGACCGGACTCCTCCGGCCGATACTTCTGTATCTGCTCTGCAACAAAACATTGCAGCCCTTTTGCATCATACGAGGAAATCTGCACCTCAACCTTCAATCGCTCTTCCATGAAATCATGCCTCCTCAGCAAACGCAACAGCTTTCGAGTGCGTGCGGTTGCCCACCGCATAAATGTTGCGTCCGGCCTTTGCTAACGCAGCCGCCACCTCATTTGCAATCACACCTGTCCCAAGAACCGCCCACTTAATCTCTGCCATAAGTTCTCTCTTTCCTTTGAATCCTCAATGTATGTTGTGGCACCAGTCACCACAGACACTGCAACATCAGTCACCGCCGTTACTGAGTACAGCCACCACTTTCCCATTCTTCATATAAATTTCACCGGCATATCCACCATTGTAATACTTGCCGGCATTCTCTATCTGTGAATAATAAATCTTTAACTCCTTCATGTACTTCTTGACCGATTTCTTGGACACACGACGATATTTTCGTTTCTCCCCGTCTAACGGAAACAATACATCTGTGTAATAAAATCGGCATTTTTTCGATAACTTCAACGTAATCTTTTTCTTCAAAAAATAAGGATCGGCACTGTCGAAATATCCTTTTTGCGGACGAACCACAATGCGCTTACCTGTCATCTTCACAATTTGATATTGCGTAGCTTCATCCTTGCGATTGGTTCCTTTCGTATAATGCTTCTTTCCCTTCGTAAGCGATGCCTCCCGATACACTTTCACACCCTTCTTGTACATAAACATCTTGTACGCAGATGCAGAAGCTTCTGCTCCAACTGTTGTCACACAAATACATGCGATCACCAACATTGTCAAAATCTTAGAAATTTGTTTGTTCATGGTGAACCTCCATTCTCCCAGATCCGCTTAGAGTGAATCCCAGGGCATACTGTTTGCTTTGTTGTATGTTCTATTATTGTGTGGATCGTACGAAAATCCATACACAGTAATTATAGTTATATTTTAACAGGCAGGCGGGGGATTGGCAAATGAAAATCCAGTGGCACTACCACTGCGCATCCGAAAAAACAGACTATCCGATTGTCATTGTTCTAATTATAGAATATAATATTTTTATTATATCAACTTCCATTATGGTACATAATACAAGCTATAGAAAGTATGGTGGAATCAATGAAAAACAATTATTATGATTCCAGCATAGAATATCCAGATGACTGTATTGTAGATTTCGATATGCGCTTAATTGACCTATTTAAGAAATCAGATCAAAAATCCCTTACGGCAAAAGAGCGGATAACATATGAATTTTATCGTGTTAAAGAAAAGCTCGATGGCAAGATTCCTACACGTATGCAATTATTCACCTATATGGATGATGATGTTTACCGATACTGCATAACGCATGCCAAAGAAAATCCATTCCGGCATTATTTGGAATTTTTGGGGAAGTTACACGAGTTCTCTGAGACAGAGGAAACACTTTGCTCAGGTTTGGGCAAGGACTTTCTGACATTAATTGAAACAACAGATATGCAGAAGGTCTATAAAATGCCTATTCTTTATAGCTTTTTTAATCATGGGAATGTACGATTAGCTGTCAAGGATGACGAAGTTCTTGCAGCATGGAAAGACTTTTTTAATACCGGCAAAAACTGGAAAGATTTTGCCGCGGACATTACATATGATGAATACAAATCTATAACAGATAAGCAACATTTGCGCAAAGCCAAAAGCATGCCTATTAAATATTTGAAGGCTTCAGGAAAAGGTTTCTTTGTCGAAAAAGACGGTATCCAAGATTGCGAGCAGGATCTGAATCTTTGCTCGCGATCAAGAATACCGTCCTCTATGTCATCACACTATTACTATAATCAATATCAAAAATCATAAAAAATCATCAAAATCATCAGGATCCAAACCTGCGTCATCCAAAGCCTCGAGTCTTTCCTCCTCATCCATTAACCGAAAATCATCCGGATCAATGTCGGCATTCAGTAAATCTATTTCCAGTCCATCATGAAATTCCTCATCCACATCGCCGTCAAGACCACTTTCCATCCCAAATGACCCAGAGGTCGGACCCAAACCTCCGATACCATCATTCATTTCACGTTCCTCATCATTCGTACACATAAGATCGTCTGCAAGCAGGCTCTCAACTTCATCAACATGACCGTCCCCGTCCAAATCTTCCCAACCAAAAAAATCCATAGTATTCTACCTACCTTTCCCTGTTAATCAGAACATTGATTTTCCTCGATTTCCTCAAATATTTTGTCCATCTTTGTTCTTTTCTTAAAATTGCGCAACATCTTCTTATCATGTTTCACAATATAACTGACCACTTCACGAAAATCCTTTGTTTCCAATTCCTGGTCGTGATAATTTTCAGCAAATTTCTTGTGTGTTTTCTGTGCTGTCCCCTTCGCCCATCGATAATTCTCGTGGCGTAGATTGACAACCTCATCTCCTCGCAAAAATATGTTCCAACGTCCACATGCTGAGCGAATAAAAACTACATTGTCTGTTATATTATATATAAGCTCATAACGGTCACATATTTCTCTAATCTCATCGTCAGTAAGCATGATACATCACCTCCTCACGATTCCATCTACTTATAAATTATAGCACAAAAGCGGACGGAATTTTTTATAATTTTGTTATCCATTATTTCATCAATCTCCCGCCTCACTTCAAAAGCTTTCTTATCTCCTTCTCATTCTGCTTGGTAAAATCAGAAAGTTCATAGGAACGTATACGTTCCTTAACCAGATTCGGAATGACGAAACCATTTTTTACAAGTGTTGCAAGTCGATTGATTACAGTCTTATTTGTAACCTTAAGCTCTTTGCTGACTTCGATCGGCGTGAACTCTCTTTTATAGTTCTTCATGAGCAGCAAGAGCAATTTCTTCTCTTTCCCTTTTAGATACGAAAGGCTTCCTTCCAATTCTTCGTTGTTTAAACTCTCCGACAATTCGCAAACCTTATTTGAGTATAGCAACACCATGCGAAGGAAATAATTGATCCAAATCTCAGGATGCGGAGGATTCTCCCGTCCCGAATAATACAGTGCAGGCAGCCCCATCTGGATTGATTCATAGTATTCATCAATATCATATGCGAAGTACTCTTCTAATGAGCCAATTCCGTTAAAACCATATCCGTTGATATCTAAAATATATCCCGAGAGCAGCCTTGCTGTTCGCCCATTTCCATCTTCAAATGGATGAATTGTTACAAGCTGATAATGCACTACAGCTGCAATTATGAGCGGATGATCATCTGTTTCATTCACATATTCCACCAATTCATCCAACAGATCCGGTATATCAATATATTCCGGAGGAATATAATCAGGATTCCCTGTTTGTGAATCATATACCGCAAATAATACTCCGGGGGGCATTGGTCCTCGAAGTCCAATTTTTTCTTTTGAAGCTCCCTTTTCAACATACTTCTGTACATCCAATATCAGTTTTTTGGAAAACCTCTCCTTCTTTGCCGCTTTCTCTTCCAAATAATTCAGTGCCAGGAAATAAGTACGAACCTCCTGCTCTGGTTTAAGATAGTGTTTTCGTTCATCGCTATCTATAACCTCATCCACCTGCTTCTCCGATAAAGGATTTCCCTCAATTTTAGTAGATGCATAGGAACTTTTCTTCTTTGAATTTTTCCGCAACTTACTTGCTACCGCAATAGGCAACGAAACCTCTGATGCTTTATACTTGTTTTTATCTATCTCAGTAATATACTTTAATATTTCATTTGACAAAGTTACTTTAATCATAAAAAGCACCCTCCTGATACGTATATTATATCAAACATCAATTAGCCTTTTATCAAACTCACAAATCCACAACGCAAGGGAGCCTGTTCACTTGCACAGAATTTGTGAACGACAAAATCATAAAGCGCAATGCGCGGCAGATGCGTAGCATCTGGATTTTGGAGTCATTATATCACTAGAGCGCCAATTTTTCCATTAAAATTACACTATTTTTTCACTATTAAAAATTGCAAAGTTTAATTCCACCCTCCACTTGTGCAATAAAATGGTGCTAGAATATAAATAGTACAACAATATTAATTGCTCTCTCATATTATTCTCCTTTCTCCCAAATCTCTTCGATTTTATCGATTTTTTGTTTAATATATAGCGGCTCAGTTGTCAAGACAAAAATTTGATATTACTGATATTTCTATAATTTTTTCACTTTCTTCCCACCGTCCAAAAGAAATGTTTTGACATAGGACCTCAAACCCTATTGCAACCGATAATTTATACCATCGTTTAATATTATGCATCCTTTAACAATTCCTGACCTGCTTCTACGAGTTTTACGAATAATTCCGTTAATCTCATACTCTTTGAATTTACCAGCCAGAAATAATTTCCAGTTAAGTTATTGTGATGTCCGGTTACTTTTAATCGAATTATATAGCATAAATATGGTTGCCCCATTCTCCTTTGAATCTGCACCGCCTAATGCTACGGGATCCACCGTTGAAATTAACTCCCAACAGGCCATCAAGCTCCCACCTGAGCACCAAGAGCAAATCTCCTAATGCCATATTCATATTAATCTTTAAACTGTAGTGCCTTATTGATGCTTTCTATATTATTTACAATTAAGGAATTAAGCAACCTATCTATATCAAGTACACCACCGTCAATTAGTTTTACCGCATTTTCATAAAAAGAACTGTCCTTGTGAAGTGGTAACCTAAGCTCCTGAATGGTCGCTTCTAATACCATTTCACTGTGAAGTATAGATAAAACTGCGTGAAGAAATATCTTTTTAATATCAATATTTCTCATTCCTGCATTTATGTTTTTAATTCCTACAGCATCTAGTACGCCTTCTATATCTCTTCCTTGCTTAATTACACTAGCAATATTTTCATCAATTAACTTCTTTGTGCCTGTTTGAATGTCTAATATTTCCTCTCCCACATCAGGACAAAAAATTGGTTTCTTTTGTTGAATGGCAAAATCAACATTATGCATTGTACCGCCTTTTGCATCACATTCATATATTACAACCGCTTTTGACAATCCAACAATAAGTCTATTTCTATTAACAAATCTAAACTTATCCGCTTTTATACCTACTGGATATTCAGACATTAGTATTCCACCACTTGAAAAAATCCTATCGGCTAGTGCTTTATTCTCCTTTGGGTAAACAATGTCAAGTCCATGGGCTAATACTGCAACAGTTTTTCCTCCAGCTGTAATACATAATTGATGAGATAAGTATAACGGATAAAAGCATAACAGCTGATTTAGCGAAAAGAACGCTTGAAAAAGCAATTCATTCACAACCGGGAATAGAATTGGGTAAACTTTTGCTGCATTCCGATCAAGGAAGTCAGTACACATCAAAAGAGTTTACAGAATTCTGTGAGAAGCTTGGTATTGAGCAAAGCATGAGCAAGGCTGGATATCCATATGATAATGCCCCTATGGAAAGATATTTCAATACATTGAAAAATGATCTTATATATCAGCATTATTATCGTACAGAGGATGAACTCTACACAGCGGTCGAAGAATTTGCGTATGTGCAATATAACCATGTACGTCCGCATTCTTATAACAATTACAAAACGCCTTATGAGGCACGCCACGGGGTTACATAACCCCTGTGGCAGAAATCAGGTCATAGTGTTACAAAAAAGCTTGACCACAACAATTGTCAGCGTCTCATCTAATCTCCACTACTCTATCCTCTTATTTTGTTCATTAGCCTTACTCAACAAAGCTTTGAATTTGTTATAATACTTTGACTTTAAATTGAATTGCAATTCCGAAAAATTTTGTTGATTTCCTATCGGCTGAAATTGAATGAATCCAAAATGAGGATATTCATGAATCGCCATATCAATTCCTTTGTAACTCCCCTTCGTTATACGTTTTCCTTTTATACCAAAAGAATCAAAAAGCTGCGAATATGTTACAAATTCTCCAACCGACATAACTGCAACTTTACAATCATCTATATCGCTATGTTTCTCACATTCGTGTAATATGTATGTAGGTTTATAACTATCCGTTTTATAGGTTCTGGCACACTGTAATAACATCATTGTAATTTTTAATTGATTTTCAGTAAATATCCTTTCCCACTCTTTTTTTACCTGATTAGAAAGTTCTTCCCAAAACCATCTGTCTGGTCTTGCTCTTCTATCTGGTGGAACATTCGACATATCCTCGGGTGTATAACCATCTATTGGCCTATATCCTGCCTCACCGCAAAACATTTTCAAGCCAATCTCTGCATCTTCCGAAACATCTATCCCATTTTCTCTTAACATTTTGCAAAAAACGGATACCGTTGTCAATGCCATTTGTGGGTTGTTTGAACAAGCTTTTGCAGAAACGCCAATCCTCTCATTAGTGCCATCATCAAATTCCACATCAATTAATATATCTGATTTGGATCCTGTTATCTTTTCGCCATTTTCATTCAGAATATCTGCTCCAGCTCCAGCAGTTGCCAAGCCCCCAAGCCAATACGCTTTCAATCTATTAATCTGCTTTTTCTTATCTTTTGAAATATGACTTACTAATGCATTCGCCGGATTCCCATGATATACATTAGGCTTAACACATTCAATAAATATATTGTCTGACATAAAATCTATGTTATTTAGTTCTTCTGTAACAACCTCTTCAAATTTATGACCCTGCAACCTTCCCTGTGTACCAGCCTCAATTTGAAACAAATGTCCTTCGCTTTTTGGATCCAATGCCATAATTATTCCTCCTTAAAAATTTGTCTTATTATTTCTTTTGCAATAGCTCTTGCTAAAATTGGAGGAACAGCATTTCCAATCGATTTTCTAATCCCCCCCCAATTTCCACAAAACACAAACTCATCGGGAAATGATTGTACCCTTGCAGCTTCTCTTATCGTAAGAGAACGTGTGTCCGTAGGATGAACATTTCTACATCCTGAAATCATACTGAAATTAGTACTAATGGTTGAACACGGCTCATTCCATACATTTCTTTTATACGTCGTATTAAATCCACTAGGTGGTCTAAGTTTTGGATCCTCATTTTCATGTGCACTATGCCCTTCTGGAACATCAGTCAACCATTCTATTACATGTTCTGGATGCGTTATAGCCCAATGCAGTGGATCTGAGTATGATTTTTCTCCATTTTCAAGTGATTGCAAATCTCCAGTTGCATCCCTAAATGTTAATGCCTTTTTCTTATCTCCCCATAACTCCATTTGATAAGCAGACCCATCCAATGAATATGGGGGTGTTTCAAACACAAATGACTTGTTAATATCTTTCCTTACCCCTACTAAAATAACCCGTTCTCTTGATTGCGGCACTCCATACTCATAAGCATTTACAATTCTTTTTACGAGTGAATACCCTTGTTTGGAAAATGACTTCTCTATTTTATCAATAAATAATTCTCCACTTTCATCCTTCATAGATGTCATTAATGCCACATTTTCCATAACAAAAACTTTAGGCCTAATTACAGACACAATTCGAACATATTGCTTATACAACTTATTTCTTTCATCTTCAGGATTTCTTTTCCCAGCCAAGCTAAATCCTTGGCACGGTGGTCCACCAACAATTATATCAATATCGCCAAACTCTCTTCGCCACGCCTGCAAATCTTCATCAGATATTTCGCATATATCTACGCCAAGCAATTTTGACTTTGGGAAATTTTCTGCATAAATACGGTTGGCGGATTCTGCAATTTCTACATGACCGACCAAAGCAACACCTGCTGCTTCAAATCCTAATGTCATTCCACCGCAACCAGAAAACAACGCAATTCCCTTTATCGCATTGCTTTTCTTTGGTGTCATTGCATCTTTATATAATCCGGACAATTCAGTCGCATATTTACTTGAATACTTCATATTTTCTGATAATGATACATATTCTTTCGCATCCTTTATCACTGACGGCAACTTTTTCTCTGTACCAGAATGTTGTACTTTTTTCTTTTTCACATTCAACTTACCCTGGGCAATTTTTAATACAGCATCCTTCAATGCATAATTCAATTTATCAAGCTCTGATTTTACAGGAATTTTTTTCCCCAACTCCCATGCCGAAATCTGTGCTTTTGAATAGCCACTAAATTCAGCTAACTTAGTTTGACTAATACAATATTCTAAACGTGTCTTTTTTATATCCTCATAAACAAGCATAATGTCATCTCCTTCAACTTGAATATTATAATGTTGGGGGCAAAACCATAAATAACTTTGCTTCTATTTCTATAGCTCCTTGAAAAATTCATATTTAGTAGTATATTGCTGGACTTTTGAGGTTATATGCAGGATATTCCCTTCCCTATTTTATACAAGCACCAGATTTGAAGCATAGTTTTCCAAACACTTCAAGTAATTTAAGAATTATTGAAAATACAACGCCTCTATTTTGGAACCGAAAAAGAACTTGCTACGCTGTTTTCTGCGAGGTATCTTTTCCAAATGGTAATTCTAGCGAATATTCGATGGAACATTTTCTACTACATTCCAAAGTCTTGCATAATTTTTAAGTTCCTCACTATTCATGTTCCGTTGGATTTTTGCACGTTCATGTTCCACTTTGGATGTTACTGTTTATTGCACCCCGCTTAAATATCTTGGCTTGCATTGATCCTAATACGGATAGATGGCACACTGCTCATGCAGAAAGGAAACGGCACACTGGTTGTTTTGTTTCACATAAGAACAGCTTTTCGGTGCATGACCAACCAGCCATCGGAAGACTTTGGTTCTATCTTCGTTGAATTCAAAATCAGCAGGGATGTCCGGAACTACCTTCCCTCCCAGGCTTGAGGTAATCAATTCTTCGTTTTTATTAACTGCACTCTGTGTATTTCCTGTTCCACTATACGCACCTTCTGCCACTATAGCAGTCATCTCTTCCTGTTCATCCCTCTGCATCATGGTAGATTTCATGCCACTATCTTCATTTGTGCGGAGTCTGCGTTTTTCATTTTCAACAATAGCCTGCTCTGACAGGCATCTGACAAACAAGTCATACTCTGTTGAATCATTGTAGTCAGACTCACACAAAAGCTGCTCTTCGAAACTTGTTGTCTGCAATACATACTGAATTTGAAAATCCAGCGTAAGATTTTCAACCATCTCGTCATCAGAATGATCAAAGAGCTCTTTGATGATAAGTGCACCAACAGTCATGTTGACTGGAGTATACGTTCTGAACGCCTTATTACTGTATAATACTGAAAAACACTTCTCATTCATAGCTGGAAATACTGGTATGCGTTTTCCTTGTATGACATAGAGATTACGTTCTATCCCCAGCCACATGGTATGGCTTTGATATCTCTATTATACAGCAAGCAAATCATTTGTGCTTATATTTACTACAAAATATATGAACTTTTCAAGGTACTATCGGGAAGCTTTTGACCCCAACATCATAACATGCCACTATTATAACACATTTATTGTCCAATAAAATACACTAAATTATATTTTTCAAAATTGTAAAAATTGGGTGGGGGCGGGCTGTGGAATTTAGTTCAACACACAAAATTTCCAGAGGCTTGTTTGCCATGTCTGAAATTGAGATATTTTGCGAAAAGTCGCTTTTATTATAGCAGTTTCATAGAAATTTAGCTTCCCAAAATTCTAAAAAACAAGTAATTTTAAGTTGAGGTGGAATTTACCCCTGCACTGGAATTTACTTTTTCAAGTTAGCTTTATGATTTCGCAAAACCGAAAATGAACTTAAAAAAATATCCATTTCTGTTGAAACATTACAGCTTTGGCTAGAAAACACTATTGAAACTGAAATCGTCGATGAAGCACAGTTGAATATTGCAAGAGAAACGGCACGCGGTAATATATGAGCTCGTAAATCTTATCATACTTTAATCGTTTGTTTGCCATCGGGCACCTCAATGTTAGAGTTGTAGTAAACGTCTCCAACATTAAACGAGTAATTATGCAATCAGTGAAATAATCATTTTTAATTTTAGCCCCTCCAATTATGGTATGGATTTAAGCAAGATACTACCCATGATAAAATTTTGTATTTACCAAACGGATTAAACGGTAAATAAAATAATTATAGTATTTACCGTTCTCCCTCACCCCTCTAGTATCCGTACCAAGACTGTTCTTCAGATTTCACAATCTACCAGATAATAATTAGGTATATCTATTTGACAAAGTTACTTTTATCATAAAAAACGCCCTCCTGATATAAATGAGTGCGCCAATTATCCATTAAAGTTACACTATTTTTTCACTATTTTGCATTTCTACATCATTCTCAAACTCGAAAATGACGTAACAATTTCAGATTTGATTTTCCACTTCCATCATACAAAATCTTTTGTTATCACAGTTCCTCATCTGTGATAAACTAAACAAAACGGAGACCATGCTTATAGGCAACAACATATCGAAGAACTCAGAAAACAGTATATTCAAAATTCTCTAGAAAAAATGAGGCCTCATGACACTAAACATATGGGTGACAATGACTTATTAGGCATGGATTATTTCCTTCATGAGGATGATGACTGGGAGAATGAAATTGGCGAAGAAGATTTTTATCTCTTTTAAACAATCTCATCTATTTTTTATTCCCCTCTTTTGATGGATATTTTTCTTATCCGTAATCACCCTTTTTTGCTTTATGGAAAACGATATGTTTCCTATAAATAAAGATTAAGCTGTCAAAAGTCCTTTTTCATGACGGAGATATTATTTTTAAAATTTGTGCCACAACATTATGAGATGATGCGGCACATCGTTGATTAATATTGTGGTCAAAAATTTAGACCTTATGACACTTTAATCCTATAAAAAACACCACAGTTATTGTGATTCCCCTATTTTGCAATTAATCGTTCCAGTCTGAATATGTTTTTTTAGAATTTTCTTCTTTTTGTTTTGCAGACCAATCTTTCATGTCCTTGACTGCCTCATACTCATCCTTTGTCATTTCTTCTCCATTTTCGTACTTTCTTACACCGTTTTCTAAATCGGTTTCATACTTGCTTTTTTCGCCACATCCAACCAATAATGTAGCGATAAAAACAGAGAGAATAAGCAAAATACCTTTTTTCCTCATAAACACGCACCTCCTTCCTTTTGGCATTTTTCACATTTTTTCATAAGCACACCTCTCCTTTACATATATTTTTAACCCTATTCTACCACCCGCATGGACGATTTCTTTTATTTTTTTATCATAGCACCTCTGCATACCATCCCCCGGCCCCTGCATTTCTACACCCTCGCCACATTACACAAAGCTTTGCACGAAATCCTCTCATATGCATTCCTGTCTTTGACAGTTAAAAAATGATAAAAACCTCGCAGACCGCTTAAAAGCGTTGATTGTGAGGTTTCTTTCATTGAAAAGTATGTGGTTATTTTCCTTCTTTCTTTGTTTGATTTAAGATTTTTCTCATATTTTTTTGAGAAGTTATCTGATAGTCTGTTCTAAAACCAAAAGTATCGTGAAGGGCATCCGTGATATCGGTGCGAGTATAGGTTGGTATATAACCTTCACCAGGTGCAATCAGCATATCCATAGATCGTATTGTATCTATCAATTCTTCGCAGGTATATTTCTCGTTTAGTTTATGTTCTAGAATTCTATAAATAACAAGTGCGGTAAAGCATGTGGTAAAGTGAGCTGCAATTCTGTCTTTTCTTGAAAGATATATTTGACAAAAAATACAGGCTTTTCAAGGTCTGCAAAAAACTCTCTTTTATTCAACTGTCAAATTACCGTGTCTCTTATTTCCGCCCCTACATTTATGAAATTTCACACTTTTTCACAAAATCCTCCTACAAAGACTTGACCATATCAGTCCAAAGTGTTATATTACACATAATATTTTTTATGTACAATATGACATAAATTCAAAATAGAAGTAACCAACATTTAGGTAGAAAGGATATATGAAATATGAGAGAAAATAACCGTACTAAAATTATTATCTATTCCATTATAATAGCAATTGTAATGTGTACCGCTATTATAACACTCGGAATCATTTTATCTCGAAAATCATCTCAAAAGATGACTCCAAAACAAGACTCTACGAATCAGCAGACAAATAGCACTTCCATTAATAATAGTGACACAGATATCAAGGATGATGAAGCTAACTACATATATCAGGATGTTGTATTATTAAGCAGCACTGAAACCGATATTGTTAGTTCATTAGCACAAATAAATAATAATAATATAAAAATTAAGAATACAACCGTAGAGTTATCCAATTTAGGCGAGATTGTAGATTCCGATCATTCAGAAGAACTAGTAAATACATTTTTGACTCTTCGGGGATACACTTCTATGGATGAATTTATTGCTTCATTGAATTTTAATTCCCAGACTGCTAACAATCCAAATGGAGCCGCAGGAAAAGTATTTGTTGAGTCGTCTACAAATTCACAAGATGGCATAATCATATTTATGACAGAAAACCATGAAATGAATGGTCCAAGGATAAAAGACTTGACTGTTGGGGAATGATAGAAATAAACATACACAAACACAAGACTGCGCGAAATATGTTAACGTAACCATCTATGCTTTTATTACTCATACATGCAATCCGCTTTTTGTTTAATTAATATATCATAATGATTATATAACAGAGTTTTTGTTTTCCGCTTCATACCGTCTACACCATTTCTATATGTTATCAGGTGATTTATCTTTTGATTTCCACCCGATAACATATAGAAATTGCAAGTTATATCAAATTATATTTTAGGATGCGTGTTAGCCTTTTGACTTTCTCCCTCAAACTTTGTATAGTATATATGTTGTGCCATCGGGCACACGTTACATTTTACGACTGCAAGGCATCAGCTTTTGATATACGCCCGGTTTCTTTAGAACAGGGGGGATGGTCGCTGGTTTTTTGCAGCAAAGCAAACATTGGAGGGTACCTATGAAATCTTTTGGTAGCGAGGGGATTTTATTCCCTGTATATTTTATTATGCTGGCTTTGGCCGTATATCTGAACGTGTTTACGGGTTCGGGTCTTGATATCGCCAACATTATCATTAATATTGGAATGTTTTTAATTGTCGGCGGGATTATTTTGTATTCTACGACACATTGTTTCATGCCTGCTAATCGGATGATGGCTAGCCTGCATCTTGCGGCACGCAACTTTCAGACTGACTTCAAACGTAAAGGCGATTATTTGTGGGATGATTATAAAGATAATCCAAAGCTCTTTGGTAACAAATTGGCAGATACACGTTTTCGTGAATATTGCGAGGAGCGCAGAAGATTAACAATGTTAGAGCGAAGTGCCCAATGCGATATTGATGATTATCTGAATGAATATTACATTGACAGCGTAATGAAATGTGGATTGATCAGCATTGTTCCCGGCGTAATGACCGGTCTTGGTATTTTAGGTACTTTTATCGGTCTGTCGTTTGGTCTTCAGAATTTTAATACCGGCAGTGCGTCCGCAATTACGGACAGCATTCCGCAATTGATGAATGGTATCAAGATCGCGTTCCACACATCTATTTATGGTATGGTATTTTCTTTGATATTTAACTTTGTTTACAAGAAAAACTTAGAAGATGCTTATAATGCCATGGACGATTTTTTGGACAGTTACCATAAATATGTCGCACCCCGTGCACAAAATAATGCGGCAAATATTTTCCTGGATTATCAAGCTTTGCAAATGATGCAGACGGAGAAGATGATGGAGAAATTTAGTGATGAAGTAGCTGATAAGATTGCTCGGGCACTCAGACAGTAACACCACCCGGTTCCGCGTACAGAAAAGAGGTTTATTATGCGCAGAAAAAAGAAAAGACATTTGGAGGAAACCAGTTATTGGCTTTCCTATTCCGATATGATGGCTGCTCTTTTGTTGATCTTTGTGTTGATCATTTCGTTTACAATGCTGCAATCGCAAAGACGTTATGAGCAAAAACAAGAGGAATTAAAGCAGCAGCAGGCTTTGGTTCAAAGCCAACAGGAACAACTGCAGGAGCAGCAGGAACAGTTAGACAAATTGATCGGTATTCGAACGGAACTGATCGAGGCTCTCAAGAAAGAGTTTGACGGTACGGATCTCAGTGTGAAAGTCGATGAAAAGACCGGATCCATCGCGCTTGACTCAAGCATTTTGTTTGATTCCGGACAATTTGCGTTGAAAGCGTCGGGTGAAGAATTGCTGCAAAAGTTTTTACCAAAGTATATCGGCGTATTAACAGACAAGCAATTTAATGATTATATCTCAGAGATTATTATTGAAGGACATACAGATACACAGGGAGACTATTTATATAATCTGGAGCTGTCCCAAAAAAGGGCCTTGTCTGTCGCAACTTTCTGCTTGGATGAAAACAAGAAAGTGCTGTCGACTGCCAAGATCACGAAACTACGCAAAATTGTGACGGCAAACGGCAAGTCCTTTAGCAATCCTATATTGGATAAGGATGGCAAAGAAGATCAAAATGCATCTCGTCGCGTGGAATTTCTTTTCCGCCTGAAAGATGATGAAATGATAAATGATATCAGTGACATATTGAACAATTGATATTAGTGACATTTTGAGCAAAAGATATCAGTGACATTTTGAATAATTGATATCAGTGACATTTTGAACAAAAGATATCAGCGACATATTGAATAATTGATATCAGTGACATTTTGAGCAAAAGATATTAGTGACATTTTGAGCAAAAGATATCAGCGACATATTGAATAATTGATATCAGTGACAGGAGGAAAACATGGAAATTCATCCGATTGCCCGGATACACTCTGATTTTCCGGGAAAGTTTGGCATTCCACGACAGAGCGGTCTGGTTCCGGAGTTACACAGCCGTATCATATTTGAACCGGAATACCGCAATCGCGATGCGATCCGCGGCTTGGAAGATTTTTCTCATTTATGGCTGATCTGGGAATTTTCAGAAACAATACGTGGGGAATGGTCACCTACCGTTCGTCCGCCCAAACTTGGCGGCAATAAGCGCATGGGAGTATTTGCAACGAGATCTCCATTTCGACCAAATTCACTGGCGCTTTCTTGTGTAGAATTACAGGACATTATTTTTTCAAAAGAAGATGGACCAATCCTGGAAATAACGGGTGCCGATCTCATGGACCGCACCCCGATCTATGATATAAAACCATATCTTCCGTATGCCGACTGTAAACCGCTGGCTACGGGTGGTTTTACAGACAGCGTAGAAGCTCATTTGCTGCACGTAATACTTCCGGACAATGCGGGCCAAGTATTGCCTGCCGAAAAGCTTCTTTCTCTGGAAAAAGTGCTGGCTCAAGATCCTCGCCCTTCTTACCAAAACGATCCGGAACGCATCTATGCATTCGAGTTCGCCGGCGTTACTGTCCGCTTTTTCGTACAGGATGACATTCTCACCGTAGTATCTATGAGTTAGCTGCCTATATACGCCAACTTCGGGCATGGGAAGTTGGCGTTATTTATTTGCCCAAAGATAACAGTATGCTTGTGTTCTCGCCGCAAATCGTTCTGTCTTTAACAGATTCCGTACTTCTTCTTTGGTGTACCATCCTGCTTCAATTTCTTCCACATTAGATGTGCTTTGGCGGAATTCACCACGTGCTTTTCCGATGACACATACATTCATCTCATTGCTGAACCCAACCGCACTATAGCTGAGTCCTAACTCATCATTGATCTCATATAGTTCTAACCCCGTTTCTTCCCACAACTCGCGCTTCGCACTCTGCTCCGGCACCTCGCCGGGATCAATCAATCCCGCCGGGAAATTATAAACCCACGTACCTGCCGCCATACGGAATTCTTTGTTCAAAACGATTTTCTCCCCACTCTCATCAGTGACCATCAGCACAACTGCATCCGGCTTATTGCCACGAAGCTCTTCTCTTGTTTGAACATTACGGTTGCGGCTGATCATTTCATATATCTTTGTCGTATCATCTACCGTCTTATAAGTAATATCATAACGGGTAATAAATTTACCTTCTTCCTTTTTATCAATCTTCTCAAACTTCATTCTCTAAGTTCCTCCTGTTTTCATTTATATTCTCAAGCTTCTCATACCGGAAGTTTGCGTTATATTGGCGTTAGCGGAGTACAAATAGATACACTCCACAAATGCCGCCACCCAAAAGCATAGATAACAAAAATGCAGCAATAGACTGTTTGCGTTTATACAGCGAATACAATATTGGACAAAAGGCAAGAACATACAAAGCACATCCTATGAAACCATATATCCGCATAGCTTCGCCTTCCGCAACGTAATCAATAGACCCGGGTTCTTCCATAAGATTACCTGCTGTTAAGATACTGTATCCCAGCCAGATAAAACTAATGCATCCCCAAATTATCCCTAGCATTATAATTATGCTTCTTTTTGCAAAAATAGATATCTTTTTCATACGTTACATATACCCGCAGCCGTTTTTCGTCGGATGTTCCTTCCCCGAAATATAGTGTGCACGAAACGCCATATTGCATTCTCGCAATTCCATTTCCCCTTCAATATACGGTTCGTACATTTTTAGGATTCCTGCCGAACATCCATCACAGCCACCTGCATCACCGCCCACAGATTCTTCAATGATCGCCATTCTTTCTTCCTTTGTGGTATCTTTTATCAGTAAACTTCTCATCGTCATACCTCCTGTCATTCCAGTAAATAGCGCATGATTTCTGCGCATAATAGCCACACCTATTGTAGCACTCTTTCGCCCTATAGTAAAAAGGAAAGTTGAGTAATTTTCAAAATGCTAGTATACTATACTATCGGGATGCAAAGCAGACACCCATCCCCCTATACCAATAAACAACCCAAACTTCACGCATCCAAAGGGAATGCATCGTCACATATTGCTTATTACGTCTGTAATATACATACTATTTTGCAGCCGATAAACTAACTTATTCTGCCATCAAAGAACTAAGATAATTGTCGCAGAACGCAAAGTTTTTACATGATTTCTTATTTTGTTAGGCCTCTGATGTATACATGCCTGAAAGAGTGTCTGAGATGTCCCGGTTTAGCAAGGTATCATCCATTTTTGGACGGGACGCTTTCGCTACGATGCGCTACGTCGCGTTACTTAATGTCTCTGAAATACGAG
>QWCN01001050.1_pt1 | contig 100591 bp, 75 predicted proteins | sample 1972711 | NCBI WGS metagenome assembly QWCN01 (sample SAMN09866707, study PRJNA288562) | Human gut metagenome isolate term1_stool, whole genome shotgun sequencing... | isolation source: gut | host: Homo sapiens | place: USA: California | reverse complement strand
GAGAGCCCTTTTTACTACACGGAAGTTTTTCTTCCGTACCTCCGAAAGATTGTGTTTCTCCAAAAACTCATCGAAAAGTTCGGCAAAAGTAGGTGGATTTTCTATTCCCAACTCTTCTTTTGTCTTGTACTTTTCGGGATGATGGAATTTGTCTATGACTTCCCCGAGCCATTCACTTCCTGCATCCTCTTTGTATTCTTTCTCAATCATTCGGGTCAATGCCTGTACTTTATGGTTCAAGTCCATCTTTTCGTTTTCCGGCACCAGAGCTACACGGTCTTTATAACCCTGTCGCTCAACACTCCAATGGTTCGGGCTGATAACAAGCTCGCTTGCTGCCTTGATGTCCTTTTTCCCATCACGTAAACGAAAATAGATAGTAGCCTTAGTATCTACATCGTTCTTTTTGGCAACTTTCCGTATAAATGCAGTCACTTTCATAATCTTCGATTTAATTTCTGGATTGAACACTGCAAAGTTAATGAATTGTTCCCAAATTGTTCCCAACTATCCCGAAATAATTTCAATCTCATTAAATTTAATCCGATTCAATGCTATTTATAAATCGTTTATATATAAGTAAATACACGGAATTTTGTTGTGAGTAGGATTTGTTTCCGTCTATTGATATTTAATATTTCAAATGCGGGTCTGGGTACTGAGTCGGGAAGTAGAGCAATCTGCTTCCCGATTTTTCTTCTTCACCCCACGCAATTCATTGGTTTGCTGATAGATAAGGTCAAGCACTTTGTTATAAGATTTGGTTCTATATGTTTTTCCGTCAAACTCGATTTTATTATCAAATATAGAACCTATCAGTTTCAACTTAACCTCCACGGGGGCATCTCTGATATACTTATCCATATTGTTTATCAACGAGATAGCATAGTCTAACTTTGGTTCTATGTCCCCACGGTTCCCTGTCTCAAGTAATGCGATGCGAGATTCAAGTTCCTGAGCCTCTTTTTCGTATCTTTCAAGAATACGAGTATAACGGTCAAAATGTAGTCTATCAGTTATCAGCAGGTCTTCGGTATTTTCTATCTGCTTCCGCATTTCATTCAGCTGTTTTTGTAATGCCGCTATCTCTGTTTTGATTTCTCGCCTTGCGCCTCCTTGAACGTCTAACAGTACGGCCTCATACAAACGCAATACAGCTTCATTCGGTTTCAAACAACCTACATATTGTGCAAAAGCTTCGTTAGCTTCCTCGGCTCTTACCCTCATGTGCTTTGCGTCTTCACAACAATTATAATAGGTATAGTAGCCGCCATTTCCCTTTGAGCGTGAACCTGTGAACGCATGGCCGCATTTGGGGCAGACGATATACTTCCTTAGAAAAAGGTCGGGATTGATAGCCTTTTCTAATTTGGGTTTCGATTTCTTCTTGCCATCAAGTACATCTTGAACTTTATAAAAGACTTCCTCCGATATCAATGCTTCATGTTGACCTTGCACCAATTCTTCGGGTTCGTCTTTATAGGCAGGCACACGAACTTTACCCATGTAGAAAGGATTGCGAAGCATTCCAAAGAACGTGCTTTCGGCAATATTGGGGCAATACTTCTTTCGGACATAGTTTGCACTTACAACTCCATTGGATAATTCTTCAAAGGCTTTTCTGATAGGTGCTGCCTTAGCCTCATCAATTATTACATAACAATAATGTTTCGTCTCTCTTACGTTCTTGTACCCTCTTGGGGCTTTGTTAGAGCATCTACCGCTTTTCAATGTCCCTCGTATGCCGTCAATAGTTGCCTTCGACCGTGCTATATTATCACTTTGAGCGATACCAATATATGCACCCAAAAGGACGGGCCATGAAGAAGATTCAAAGTTCAACTCTTCTTCAATAGCGTTAGGTTCCACCCCTAAGTTTAATAACTCTCTCACAGCATCAGTGGCAGAAAACAAATCTCTTGAAAATCTATTCCATCTCAGAAATATAAGCTTCTGAACCTTTCCTTTGTTTTTCCGAATATATTTCAGAATCGCTTGCATTACAGGACGTTTATCAAAGGTTTTGGCACTCTCGTCCTCCTTACAGTCGCAAAATTCGGGCATATTGATAATGTTATAACCCTTGTAAGTGCAATAGGCTTTAAGGCGTTCTTCTTGAACATCCACACTTGTTCCTAGCCGTTGATCATCAGTGCTGACACGGCAATAAATAATTACGTTTGTTTCATCTGACTTATAATTTACTTTCTTCATTCTTCAATTAATCTTAGTTTCACATTGTAGTTTAGCCATAGCATAAAGAAATTCTCGAATGGCTTTAAGCTCATCTTTTGTATATCTTATTGTTCCATTTTGATTTAATATTTGGGTACACTGCTCAATAGTAAGCATTTAAGTTAGTATATCAATCCACTCAAGGTGGTTATTCGCAATTTAGGTTCTTCTTGTTCCATTCGGATAGGCTCATCACCTTTCAAGAAGACTTCCTATGACTCACCCTCGGCTGCTTATACCTTGAAGTCTATAAAATGTTATTCTAAGTCATATCCATCTAAATTTTAGTAAGCTGGTAATAATTTAATTATCTTCATTACAAACATACGCCAAGAAGCGGCAAAAAGAAATTGGTTTAGTTAAGAATGGTTAATACATATAGTTTAAAGAGTTGTATGCTTGTTTTGTGATTTTTCAATTTACTCTCGTTCTCTATTGACAATTGTATAAGTCTCGGATGTATTCCAGCCATCCTTGGCCATTAGATATAATTTATATAACGCACTTGCTGCCACATTCATCTGCTCTTGCAGACTGAGAAACTTTGTGGGATAGTATTCTTTGATTGTGGAGCCACAATATACAGCAGGCTCACACATAACGACTTCAATGTAGCTATCAGTAATGGTTCTAATTTTACCAACAGCAGAGGTGTTATCTGAAAGAGTTACCTCAAAGGGCATAAATCCCTCTATGTTCAACCATTTATCTATCATATTTTTGTCTAAGCGATACACAATGCTTTTACCTTGCGTAGCGTGTTGATGCTTGTTTTTGTGATTTTGGCAATGTTGCGAAGTGAGTAACCTTTCTTTAACAGTCGGATTTCTTCGACATATTCTTCACGCATTTGTTCATTTGTTTTGCGATAGCCTTGTTTACGCCCAACTAATCCTCCATTATTGCGATAATTGTTATAACCGCTTTCCATGCGTGAACGAATAAGGCTTCTTTCCATTGAATTGAACTGTGCAAGAATGCCTAATACCAACGTTGCAATGGGATTAATCTCACCATTGGAAAGTAAGGTTTCAAGACCGTTTTGGTGGATATAAAGACTTATCTTCTTTTCATTGAAAATCTCGATGATAGAAAGAAAGTCAACTGCTCGGCGACTTAATCGGCTACATTCATAGATGAGTACCTTATCAACCTCGTTTACTTCAACGTAGTTTAATAACTCTGTCATTGCATGACGTTCTTCTACCTTTTTTGCTCCGCTAACCTTTTCGCTGAAAGTCTTTATAACAACATAATCCATACGTTCGGCATATTGTTGTAGTTCTACAAGTTGACGCTCATAATCCTGTCCTGCAGTTGATACTCTTGCATAAATAACAACCTTAACTTTTTCCATGTCGAATAAATCTTATCGTGTTTATATTATCAATTTGTGTATTACAAAATTACAGCTTAAATCATTTGAATCAAAATATCTTTAGCTAGAAATGGTTAAGTAAGATTGATACAAATGATATCTAAAGTTAATTTCGTATCTTTGCATCAAAATCAGAAATTATGAGCAAAGAACTAGCCAATAGAGTAAAGGAAATATGTAGCGAGAAAGGATTGCAAATGAAGGATTTAGCCACAATTATCAATGTCAAGCCCGAATCGTTGAGTCGTACATTAAATGGTAATCCTCAACTATCAAGCCTTGAAAATATCGCTAAGGCGTTGAATATAGGGGTAGCCGATTTGTTTGCTGATAGAGTTGAAAACAATATCATTTCGTCCTCGCAAACTCCTAATTCCTTACACTCAATCATTGTCTTTAAGAATAAAACCTATATCGCCGATAATCTTAATGACCTCTTAAGCCACGTCAGAATGATTTGTGGCGAGTAACTGATTTATACTTATCCTTAAAGGCTTTATGCCTATTTCTTCTTCAATATACCATTTCAGTCGTGAGGCAAAAGATACGGATATTATCAAATCATCATTTTCTTTATCGCACCCGTAGTCGAGAATAAAGGTATTATTTCCACAATCCAAATCTGAGTTACAGCCCCAATCCTCAAAAGCAAAGCACTTTTTATCAATACAATTTAGTACTTCAATGCAGTCTGCATAAATGCTTTCGCTTTCCTCTAATACTTCCCGAATATCATATTCATCCTCCAAGTCAAAATATACAGCATATTTTTCTTCAACTTCATCTTTCAAGATATCCGTGTCCCCTTCATCTAAATAATGATTTAAGTCTTCTATGACGGAACTCGTTTCTATACTCAAATTATAAAGGAAGTTTATAAATTCCGTCATTATACACTCGTTCTGTTCTGCACATTTGAGCAGATGATTAAATTTATGTGCATTCATCATTTTATTTGACTTTGGGGTAGTCACACCGTTAATGTTTTCTTTCATAATCTTTATATATTTAAAATTTTTCTTTTCCAAACATACCGCAAAGATGCAGTAATGCAAAATCAGCCACTTTTAATAATTGTTAATTTCTAAACCTTTGTCGGCAATCGAGATAGCACATAATCAAGAGAATATGAAGCGCACTTTTTTTGCGCTTCTGCATATCTGCTTGAAATGCAATTGAATGACTTGACGGTTTCAATAAACCTGCTTTGCAGTTTAGCACGATGTACATTACATTCAGCATCAACTGTTGCACAGCCATGTGAGCCAGTCAGTGGATTACCCGATATTGCCCAAATTGGCAGGTTGTTGGCATCCCATGAATATCGGTGGCAATACTTCCACCACTCTATAAAAGTTCCCAAACATGGCATTACTGTACTTCCGATAGAAGCGTAATAACCTACCGAGGCAAGAAAATATCGACTATCACTCAATATCTTATCTGCATTGGCGATAAAGTTGTACACGTTGTGGTAAAACAATCGCTTATTTGCCCTAATAGCTTCACGACTCAAAGGCCAATGGCATGGTTGTACATAGTTCTGTCTTGGATAACAGTTCAGCATATTGCCGTTTAGTAATACAATACTATCTATCATAATGTTCTAATGTTAATTATAAATCACAAAATTGATATCATAAGACATATGGTGAGCGTGGCAACGGAAAAATGGTTGCTACTTCGTAACTCCAACTGAGCATATAATATGATGTGTGGTGAGGATTATTCAAAAAATGGAAGTCGCTTACCGAGAATGTGGATATTCTTGCTGCGCAACAGCTGAAGGTCAATATCAGGAGATGAACAACGCTTGAGGCATTGGCGGCAAATCATTAATATTTTGCCTATGTTGTTCTGCCCTTTGAAGACTCCGACATTGCGAACGGCATTGGTTTCGACATTGATTAGGAAATCGAGATTTTTCTTGGTAAGGTTGTTATGCTTCTGCGCAATTGATTGAGCAATAGGTTTTCTTGCCTCAACAAGTTCACGATTGGAACAGCCCCACACTTGACCGCTTCCGCCTGTGTCTGTCGTGGTTTCTTCAACGAGAATCACATCATCGGGAATAGATAACAGTTTACTCCGAAAGTCGATATTACCCATGCACTTCTGCCATATGCACCATAGCATCCACTGTGTGCGAAACTCTGTAAAGTCCTCTCTAACTTGCTTTTTATGCTTACCCTTAACAAATCGTTTAGCGGCATACGGACTCTTGGCAGCTCTTAGTTCCTCCTGAATAGCCTGGTGTTCGGCGGTATCGCTTGAAAATTCGCCTGCAAGATAGAGTTCCTCCGAGCTGCGCCACTTAACGCCATCAACCTCAAAGGGATAACAGGAAGTCATATTGCAAAGGTCGAGCTTCATATCCTCTACAATATCATCAACGTGCTTGAACGGCCACACGTTTTGATGCTTAGGATCATAGACTTCTTCGTGGTCAAGAACAATGGCTTTGTCTACCTTTACCGAGAAACCGCCAATGGTAGGCAATTCGTCTAAATACAGTTGTACGCCGAATAGGTAGATATGCTTGGAACGTAGCAATCCAAGATTAATGTCGGGTGTAGTCCCACGCAAAGCAGCATCACGGCAAAGCATAAGAATTTTGCCCATGAGGTTCTTTCCCTCAAACACCCCTTGTTTACGCCACTCACCAAGTCGTTTCTCGTCACAAGCCTTCTTTATTGCAGCCTTGCAAAGACCGTCTGCCGCCAACTTCTTCTTATATTCGATGGTCAACTGTCTCTGTACCTTGTTCTTTGTTCCCCATATAGTGGCAGTTCTACCGTTTTGGAAAGTGGAGTCTTCTATAATGACCGCATCCGAAGGAATGTCAAGCAGCATTTTGCGGAATGCTGCATTATTCGCTACCTTGCACCATACACAGTAAAACATCCACTGAATGTTAAACTCTTCCCAATCAGCACGTTTGGCATCTTCGTTAAAACGGCGGATTTTCTTCTTCGCCATAAAGCCATTTGCCTCATCTCGAAGAGCCTCTTGCAATTTGGTATGGCAGTCGTTATCATTACTAAACATTCCTGCAATGTAAGCACATTCGGAATTGTAGAAAGAGTTTCCTTGTATATCAAAAGGATAGCCGCCAACCATATTGCCAATGGCAAGTGCATGGCCATCGACCATATCAGTGCCACGGCGAAAGGCATAACAATTAACAGTTGAAGCATCGTAAGCCTCAACACGGTCAAGAACAATAGAAGAAGATAAATTACTGGTAATCATAAAGCTGAGTATTAGTTGTTTATTTCTAAACCACATGCCCTTTCGGGATACACCGTTGCCCTCAACTTCTAAAAGTATCAAGTAGGCTGGTTGTCAAAGTAAGTCGTTGATCAGACTTCTTACCCTTCATGTTGGTATAACCGATTTTCGATTACGATGCAAAGGTATAGCTTAAATCGCCTGACTCCAAATATTTGTTTCTCAAAGGGCTAATTTATGTATCTGTTAACAAAAAACTCATTCAAAATGATGAATTAGCCGATTTTATAACTATCAATGTTTGCGTTTTGTCTAATTCTGATTAACTTTGCAGTCAGTTATGAAATCTTCAAAAATTACCACATACGACCCAATGCTATCGGTAGAAGAGAATGCAGCCAACAACAATGTCACAACGGCTGCTATTCGTTCTTATATACAAAAACGAGGAATCGACCGCGCTACCGACCGTCAAATCTACTTATATAAAAAGGTGAAGGAGTATGCAAAAGAGCATCCGAAAGAGAAAGCTCCTCAAATAGCCTTAGCCCTTGGTCTGACCGCAAACACAATCAGAAGATATTTAAAGATGTCAGAACCACCAAAGCCAAAGAATAAAAAGACGGCTGCACTAAACCAAGTTAGCAAGCTGCGTTTTTTATCGGTTTCTGAATTTCAAACGGATATTTTGAAGACCATACTCTCCATCCACCTCCCTAAACGGGATAAGTATCAGTGTGACCTCACGGCATGGAAATTGGGTTTCTACAAAGATGGTCTTCAGAAGCCGAAATATTGTTATGACAAGTACGCCTCTATTCTTAATAATGATGAGGTAAAGGATTTGTCGGAATTTGAAACAGATTGGCATGACGGTACATTTCAAAGCATAGTTATCGACCTCCCATGCTCAATAGAAATGCCCTCAACCAAAAGCCGTTTTGATGTTTCCACACACTTTTCAAGCCTTGGCGAATTACTTGAAGAACATGAGAAAATGCTTCGACTTGCATATAGAAAAATGCAGACCAAAGGAATTCTCGTTTATAAAGTCATGGACTTTACATTTCAGAACGCCCCCTATTGGCTGTCGGATGAAGTGCTGAACATGGCCAAAGAGACAGGCTTTGAATTGGTTGATAAACTCATCTATATAGACCCAAAACACAACAAAATAGACCGCAGACGCACACGCTTCACCGCCTCAGTGCCAGCCCATGCCTATTTCTTCGTGTTTCGGAAAGCGATTAAACAACACAAAATGGGGATGTAACAACTTTCTACATCCCCATTCTACCTTTATTATGTCTGCCAATCTTTTAGAAATGTTTGGCAATGAGTCAGAATTTTCTCAAAATTAACCTTCATTCTCTTGTGTGTCTTAGCACTTTTTGAAAAGAAACTTCCTACTTTCTTGTCTGAAAGAAATGAACCCTTAAATAGATGCTGATTATCGTCTATTGACAACAAAGGATAACCGTTTTTCATTGCCAATGCGTTATAGTCATTAACCAATGATACTAACTCTTCCCATTGTTTAGAAGCATCTTCAGACAGATATAGTTCTACACTACCCAAAGAAGCCTTTTCAAATTTTAAATTCTCAAATATTACATCACCGTCATACATCCATACTTTGCGGACAAATTCCGAGAAAAGATATGCAGCCTTTTCTGTGTCAGTACCACAGTCGTAGTTTTTACGGCTAAATATGGAAGCATTTTCAAGTTTTGTTATACGCTTTTTATCTTCGTCCGTTTTACCCCAAAAACACAGAGTTATGGAAGCATTATTGGTGTAGTTGGTAGGCACTCCAATCATCCAATCTACAAAATATTCTCGACCATCAATATAGCCGCCATCCTCTGTTGTCACCACGATGTTCGACATAGGGTCAATCCGTTTGCTAGCAATCATTGCATCTAAAACTTCTTTCAACCCATTAAGCATTTTCACGTCCGACCGCCTTACATAGTCGGATTGCTGAGAATCAATTACGACTTCCTTGTTATGGACTTGTGTAGGTATTCCACACATAGGACACGCTTCGGACATGACCGACATTTCGCATCCGCATTTTGAGCATTTTACCATATTCATATTATTACTGCTTTTCGTATAAGTCAAATGTTGTTCCGTCAGATTTATTTCTAAGTTTAAATATCCCTATTGGGTCGCTAGGGATTTGAAGAGTACCAAGAAGTTCGGAATATAAAAGATCTATCGACTCGTAATCAGCAAATTTCAATGTAGCAGAAACACAATAATTAGGTCTACTGTAGATTTGATGTTGGGCTTCTGTCACATTGGCATCTAATGTGTATTGAACTATCTTATGGGATGACCATTTCGGTTTTGAAAATAATTCGGATGTTCCTATATGATATTCAAGTCTGCTTTTGTCTAATACTTTTATCTTAATTGTTTTTTGATTACGTCCAAATCCGTATGCTAGTGTACCTTCGTAAATTTTATTTTGAAAGTTCGATAGGAATTGAGCACAAATCTTTTCTTTTAATTGTTGTTTCTCTTGATAGATCTGTTCTTGCTCCATCTTGTCTGAATAGTAGTTATATCCAACAATACTAGCCCCGACAATTACTAAGATTGAAATATACCAAAACCAAAAATGCCTCATTCGTTTCAGAAGTTTTTGCGTTAGAACTTCTGTTTTCGCAAAGTATTGATTTATCTCTGCTATGCTTTTAGGCGTTTTATCGTCTTCGTCATATTCTTTATCACTCTTAAAAATGCCGTTTTCTGTCTTATCATCATACTCTTCTTCATCCTCATCGAAATACTCATCTTTAATCTTAGCATCTATTTCAGTGATTGTTTTCTTGTCAGTCCCATGTTTTAAGAGATTGTCACGCCTTTTATACAGACCAAGAAGCGAATGCATATACTCTTGATTTTGGTGGCGTTTTCCTATACGTTCATACAGAGAATAGTTTCGGATTAAGAAAATTATCATTCCCACTAAAAATGACAGTAATCCTGATAGGAAAAGGAACCGATTCCATTTTTGTTGTACTTGAAGGGATAATTCCTTTTGAATACTAATGTTATCCTCAATAGGATTGTCTAATTCTGTCGGTGTATCATAAACGCCATTGTTCTCTGGATTAAGCCCAAAGCCCCAAGCATAGGTATCACTCTTATACGAATAAACTACATAGACAAATGGTACATAATACAATTCTCCGATTGTTCCATCTTCATTAAGTTTATACTTAAAGTCTAAATGCTCATGGACACACTCACGTCCTGCAATTACAGAATGTGGCAATCTAGAAGAACGTGGGATAAAATTGCCGTAAGAACATTTTTCGGCTTTATGTCTGAGTTTTGTTGCAACATCTGTCAGTACAACTTCCGAATCAACATCAATAGTAGTCTTTCTAATTGAAGCAGAAGTGGGAATTGGTGATATTCCATCTTTCAACTGCTTTATGCTGTACTTACTTACAGTATGAAAGTCTATACTCCAGTACGGTAGCTCTTCTTTATTTTTTTTGATGGCTGGCACCAATATATCAAAAGAAGTTTTACCATGCCCAGATTTTGGAATATAATCTTCGTATGTCTCAAAGATTGCATCCATTCTAACAAAGCTTCCTTTGTTATCATATATAGGTCTTTCTTCAATTTTTCGTTTTCGATAAACAACCTCATCACATGACCACTCGGTTGAGATATTACCATTATACCGCCACATAGGGAGATATACCCATTTTACCGTCTTAAGTTCGAGATAGTCAAATATATCAGCAGGCACATTGTCTTGTACTGCTAAATACGCCTTGAGAGCATTTTCAACTCCTTCCTTTGTGGCATATTGGGGCGTAATCTGTACAATATATTTAGCCTCTGATAACTTTTTACTCTCTTTATTGCTCACCATTTTCTTAGTCTCAGACTGCTTTGAAGTCGGTAGATGTAATAATGTGCCACAATAAGCACATTCTTGACCGCCTTTATTGGTGATATTATTCTCGCCACCGCAATTGGGACATATAATTGTTGCCATTTCTTTTATCTGATTTTTGTTGATACCGTGTTAGCTAAAAGGAGAATAAATCCTTGCAGAATCAATAGGGTTATAATTACTATCATACCCCAATTATCTGAGAAATGAGATGGCATAAAGACTGAAATGAGAAATTCTATTGCTCCACTCAAGGCAAATAACAGGGTTAATGACACCTTAAAAGCATCTTTCAGTCTTATGCTGTTAACAATGTAGAGTGTTAATGCCGTTAGAAAAATAACCATGCTGCTAACAGCCATATTGAAACCATCATAACAAGAGAGTATTGCGCCAAACAAAATGTTTGTCACAAGTAATATCAATGCTGATATGAGAATTATCTTTTTCATACTCTATTACAGTTGTGGAAGTGGAGGAGGACAATTCTCATCGAAAAAGTGTTGGAAGTCTTCAAAGGTGGAGATTGCTGCCCATTGTAGCATAGGTTTCCTCCATGCAAGAGTATTCTCAGTAATCTCACCATTCTGTATTTTTGCTTCTACAGTCACATAATCAAAAGGCCCTTGTCGCTGCCCATTGTTTGCAAGATAATATTGTGTGGATGGTAACGGTGGCACATTATCAGGATTAGTATTAAGGTTCTGAGTGACCATACCTCCGATTTGTGTACCTATGCCGACACCTGCACCAATTCCAACAGCAGCCCCAATCATTCCATTTCCTTCATTCTCGGCAGCTGAATCAAGTACATTAAAGCTACGTTCCATCTGATAATTCTCTCTACCCATGATATTTATACGAGCGAGAGAATCCTTGGCCTCTTTCAACCGCTGAAAACTTGGGTCTTCCCCATTTACATTTATGGCAATGGCAGTAAACATTTCAAGCGTTACGCCATACTCGGCAAACATATCTGCAAGTTTTTCTTTGGCATAAGCCGAAATATCTTCAACATGGGAATTGATGTTGATTACTGAGAGGCTGTCAGCATACAGTTTTTGAGAAATCAGTGCTGTTAATTTTGACAATATTACACCACGGAAATATTGAATTAATTTCTCGGTAGAGAATGATGGCATATTGCCGATTAATTTTTCCAAAAACCGCCTTGGATTACCTATCTTAAAACCATATTGACCGAATGACCGAATCGGAACAATAACATTGTATTTAGGGTCTTCAATCTGAATTGGAGAAGCGGTTCCCCACTTGCAATCAAGCATTGAAATCTGATTGACAAACCAAACCTCTGCTTGGAATGGAGAATCACCACCAAACGGCAGATTTATGAGTTTGTTTAGGAGTGGTAGATTCTCGGTCTTCAACGTATATGTGCCACAAATAAACTCATCAAGAATCTGACCTCCCTTTACAAAGAAGGCCGTCTGACTTGGATATACAACTAATTGAGACCCCACTTTAAGGTCTTCAATCGGGAATTTATGCACCAATTCATCAATATTGGCTTCCCACTTTATAACGTTAACGAGAGCCATTCAATAAATCTTTAGGTGGATATGGATGTTCAGCTGAGTATTTGGGCTTAGGTGCAGAAATAACTTCAAAACAAGTGTTCTTGCCGCATTTAGGACAGGGCTCTGTCGCATAACGAGACAATTCAGAGGTGTATTGATACCATCCACATGAGTTACAATAGATGTGGTAATTAATTTTCTCTGATGGCATAGCCATAGGCATAACTCAGTTTTACACCCTATGGCTCACTCACCACAAGGCTCAGAAGTAAAGATAACACGAAATAGCAACTCACCATGCTGTATATCGTGTTATGGATATGCAGGCACGTGAGAAGCATTCTCGGCAATCTCTGACTTCTGATTGAGCAAGGTGGTGATTTGTCAATGTCAGAGGAAGCGAAAACCTTCCTATATATGTCTGTTATCAGGTAGCGACTGAAGCCACTACACCAATTAACGCTACAAATATAGCAAGAATTTTCTTATCACGCAAAGTTGAGCTGCTATTTCAATGCAAAATTAACTCAAAATGTCAATAATCGGGAATCAAAGGCCGATTTTAACTTAAGTCCAGAGTTGAGGCTATATAATCTTTTAAGTTATACTGATACAGAAAAAGAGTGTATCAAACACCTCCGTAGAGATTATTTTGACACACTCCCGATATTGATACAATCTTGTGCTTAGAACGGCAAATCATCGTCACCATCATTGAGATTTGGAATCTTGACATTATAAATGTCTCTTGGTGCATTTTTCGGCTTATATTCATCGGGAAGTTCCATACCTAATCTCACATAGAGATTTCTCATGACTTCTTTATTTTCTTCCTCATTTTGCATGTCATTTGAACTCTTAGGTTGGACTACGTTTCGTTTTACTTTTACATCCTCTTTGCCCAGCCATCCGCAATCATATTCTCTATAGAAGTCATCATAATACGAGTTGTAGGGTTCATTGCTGATTTTGGTCCTTAGAAATTTAATCTTACCATCTTCAATCTTCTTATATCTTGCTTTCGTTTTCTCAGCTACCCTCTCAGTTTGAGCCATAGAAATTAGCTCTTCAATTTGTTTACGGTACGTTTTGAAGTCTATCCATGTAGGAACATGGTATAACTTATCCATCAAATAATCCTCACGGTTCTTATACTCTTCAAATTGATTCGTCTTTATTTCAACTTGTTGATTCTCTTCAGAGAGTTTTTTATTATTTACATTCTCTATATAGTCCTCACTTTGTGAGAGTATCAGAGATGATATTGGAACTTCTGCCGTAGAAGATACTGCACTATCCATTTGTTCAATATATGATGGTTGCCACCCCTTAGCCTTATAGTTATCTGTTTCAATTCTCAAATCGGGATGCTTTATACAGTCTTCAAGATTATATTTATCCCATTCCTTAAATCTTAGGACATCTAATCTAAACTGATTTGGCGTTTTACTCTTACCTTTACCAACTGTTTTTACATCAACTATACCTATATTATACAAGGTACTTAATGTTGCTCTAACCAAGTTCTCACTTAATTGGCTCTCTACCCTCAAATCTTCGTTTGTTCTGAAGAACCATCCATCTTCTTTTGCATAGAAACTACTTAATTGTATTAGCGTGAATAACATACTTCTACAATTCAAATCCATACACGCCATTAGATTTGTTGGTATCGCTGTAAACTGATATCCTAAACTTTTTGCTAATTTTTCTCCCATTTTTTCAAAAGGTGCTTCCCTGCACTATTAATCTTTTATTTAAATGGATAGGTATTTCGCCTATCTCCTCATAGTTATTCCAAACATACCGCAAGAAAGTCAAACCTCAAAATAAGGTCTTTGAATTATCTCAATTTTCTGGACAAAAAATTTTCATATTCACATAGCATTCCAATGCTATGCCCCTTCCTCCCCATCCCCCTATATGGCAATGTGGGGTTACGTAGCCCCTCCTATGTATGTTAACTACTTGATTATCTTTTTATTTCATCTTGTTTAGTCTAAAAATAGGTACTGAAAGTATTTTTCTAAACAATATAGATATGCCAACTTGGTGATTTTATTTATATTATTATAAATGAAAGTGTTATATTATTGATTATATCAAGTGTTTTGGGTAACTTTGCAGAAAAAATAAGATATGGATATAAAGAAAGCTGAAAATCTCAGAAAGGAATGGGGCGATAAGGCCTGTGACCATCCTTCTTTTGAGAAAGAAACACAAGGAGCACCAATAGTCAAAGGCATGGGTTACGTTGAAGAGAAAACAGGTGACTATGTTTGTACTCAATGTGGTGAAGTATTTACTAAAGCAGAGAAAGAAGCGATAGAAAAGAACAGATAATGATTCTCTAAACAGCTCGGAGGCTTTTATAATCAACTGGCTTGCCTGGCTTGGGAATCCAATGCCGCATCTCCCATAACCTATCTAAATCGGCTAAGATTGGTTCTAATACGGCACGGTTAGGGGTACAAAGAAAAAGTCAAACGATTTTTGTTATCGTTTGACTTTTTTCTATTTTCAGGAGAATCCACCAAAAACATCCCATTTTCATTCTGTCACTATTTGCCACTCTTGATATGTCAAAAAGTCAGCCTAAACGGCTTCTTACGGAATCTTCCCAAAGCGGAAACGGACAGGATAGGAACGCATGGCTGCATAAATATTCACTTCAAATGGCATATATGCGGAAAAATATCGCATATATGCCGTTTTTTCTCATGAGAATAAAAAATCATTCGGCTGAAAGAAGAAAATCATTCTCAGCAGATTGAAAAAATGAAATGATGAAAAACGGGAAAAAACCTCTCCCAATCCGTTTTCCAAACACCACAAAACGTATTTTTTCCTCTATTTGAACCTCTCCGGCTTGTCTAAACGTACTGTCAAAAAGTAAGGCTAAACCCACCGACGCCGACAGGCCGTCCCGAACCATACGGACCATTCCGGGCATGCCGTTCTTTTATGACAGTCCAACGTCTTTTCAGCTATCTTCGTGCATGCCCGCCGAAGCCCGAGATTGCGATATTTCAAGTCACTCCCCGATCCTACGCCAAATACGCGAGCCACACACAGGCCGGAATGACATTTTGACAAACGGTATTCACCCTCTTTCGGGCTGCACGAGATAGAAACAACTTGTACTGAAAAAATTACGCACGTATGGCAGGACGGAAAGCGAGCCATGAAGCTTACGGGGCTTCAGGCCGAATTTCGTTTCGTAATGCGGATTGATGAAATAGAGTTGCCGGTCTACGACCCGATAGCCGGTGGCATACAATGCCGCCTGAAACTTCTCTATAGGACAACGTGTGTGCTTGATGTTCATCAGTTCGCGGATGGTCGGCTCGTTTTCACCGGCTGCGGCCAACACGCCCTTATAGAGCGGAGAAGGCAGAAGATGAAGGAACGGAAAATGAGACACCACCTTGCTGTGCGCTATTTGCTGGTGGCCGCCGAAAGGCATTTGCCATGCCGGAAAGGCTATAAACACCACACCGCCCGGCGCAAGATAGCGTTTCAGGCCTTTCAGGAAACCGGCCTTGTCGTCGATATGCTCTATCACATCGTGCACCAATATCAGGGAGAATTTATGCTCCAGTTCCGTCAATTTGAAAATGTCGGATGCGATAAAAGTACCTTCCGCCCCTCTCTCGGCAAAAAACTTACGAGCCTCGGCAATGCGTCCGGCAGCAATGTCCACTCCCGTCACCGAACAACCCAACTGCGCGAACGAGAACAGGTTACCCCCTTCGCCACACCCCACTTCCAACACCTCTTGCGGAAGTTCCGGGCAACATTTACGGATATAAGGAATATAGTATTTCTCTGTCGTACGGGCCTGCTCGTCAAAATAACGTTCGCGGTCGGAATGGCGCTCTTGCATGTTAAATTCTCATTTTATCTGCGCCAAAGTTAATAAAAAACTATTATATTAAAGAGGCTGTCCGGATAAAATCTTCCAGACAACCTCTTTTTCCATCTTACCGTTCAGGCTCCACGGCAGGAACCGGACTGGTTCAAAGGTTCCTTCTCCCTTTTTTCTCCAAATATTCAATCAACTCCTCCGGACGGTCGGTCTGTATGACAGTGGCCCCGCGATCGAGCACCCAGCCCCAGTGGGCATCGGGGTCGGACAGGGCTTTCTCGTCTTCATGGCCGCCGCACAGGCTCGCCCACAACGTATTGATCCAGACACGGCAATCCGATGCGACTATCACCGGCAAGTAGGACAACTTGGCAAAACGGTCTGTCTTGAAAATGACCTCCACGGCCTGCGGGCGGAATGCGGAAAGGAACGAAGCGACGTAGGGTATCGCTCCCTCGCCATCGAGATCCACCACGGGCATATAAAGAATGTCCTTGTAGCCGGAAAGCTGCCGTTCCACCTCCTCTACCGTGCCGCGCCCCTTCAGCACCACATGGTCTTCCGTACCCGTCTTGCGGATAATCGGCACAATCTCGGACAGGTAATCTCCGCCCTTGTCGATGTTCACCAGCACCGCCCCCTTGCAAGCCGTCAGGGCTTCCTCCAGCGTGGGTATGGTCTCGTCCGAAAGACTTCCGTCCGCCCGGCGCAGGCGGAAACGCTTCAGTTCCTCCACCGTGTAGTCTGCCACGTTGCCTTTGCCTTCCGTCGTGCGGTCGATGCTCCCGTCGTGCATCAGCACGAAACCGCCGTCCTTCGTCCGTTGGATGTCAATCTCCACCATGTCCACCCCCATGTCTGCCGCCCCTTTGATGGCCGCCACGGAGTTCTCGGGCGCATGCCGCCAGTCGCCCCTGTGGGCCACGACGAACACATAATCGGAGCGGCAGTCTTGCAGTTCCGCCCTCAACCGGCTGATATGCCCGGCAGCCTGCATGCACAGTGCCAGGCACCACAGCCCAACCGTAAAAAGAATCTTTTTCATTTCCCTTTCATGTTTAACCGGAGTAAAAGTAGTCCTTTCCGTGGGAAACGCCGGAAAAGATTTACGTCTAAGATTGACAATCTTGTGTTTTCGGGACGCAAATCAGAAAACACGTACCAAAAAATGGCCGAACCACACGGCCAACAGCCCCAAAACAAAGCTCAACACCGCGTATGCGGCAAACGACCAGAACCTGTCTGAAAGGAAAAGGATGTAGTTCTCGTGTACGAACGTGGAAAAGGTGGTAAACCCTCCGCAAAAGCCCACCGTGAGGAACAAACGCCACTCGGGGGACAAGACATCCGCCCGCTCAAACCAACCGTACAACAAGCCGATGAACAGGCAACCCGCCACATTGACGACCATCGTCCCCAACGGGAGATGAGTAAAATTGCCCGCCGAGACCCACCGGGTCAGCCCGTAGCGGGCTATGCCACCCACGAAACTACCGGCTCCGACGCACAACAAGGTCTTCCACATTTGCCGTCCTCCTGTCATTGGCCCAACGAGGAACGCAAAGTCAAAGCCTTGTCTTCGGCCGCCTCCATGATTTCACGTTCGCCCGGCCCCTTGTCGTTAATGCCGCAAAGGTGCAGGATACCGTGTATGATGACACGGTGCAGTTCCTCTTCGTAGGTTGCCCCCACCTGCTCGGCGTTGGTCCGTACCGTGTCGAGACTGATGAAGAGGTCGCCCGAAATCACGTCACCTTCGCAGTAATCGAACGTGATGATGTCCGTGTAATAATCGTGCCCGAGATACTGGCGGTTCACCTCCAGAATCTTCTCGTCGTCCACGAAGATGTAGGCAATCTCGCCTACCCTTTTGCCGTAACTCGCAGCCACGGCTTTCACCCAGGCCGTGTTTTCGCGTTTCTTGATGGAGGGCATCTTCACGCCGTCCGTATTGTAAGTAATCATTTCTTTCCTGTGTTTTAATCGTCAAACAAACTGCCTTGCAGCTCCGCCGTGAAACGGCTGCGCCCCAAATGCTTGTAAGCCATGTCCGTCACCTCCCGTCCGCGCGGCGTGCGCTTGATGAACCCTTCTTTAATCAGGAAAGGCTCATACACCTCTTCCACCGTCCCCGCATCTTCCCCGATGGCCGTGGCGATGGTCGTGATGCCTACCGGTCCGCCCTTGAACTTATCGATAATGGTAAGCAGAATCTTGTTGTCTATCTCGTCCAGTCCGTAACGGTCGATATTCAGTGCCTCCAACGCATAACGTGCGATGGCCATGTCCACCCGTCCCGTGCCGCGCACCTGGGCAAAATCGCGCACGCGGCGCAAAAGCGCATTGGCGATACGGGGCGTTCCACGGCTGCGCCCGGCAATCTCCATGGCGGCATCGTGCTCGATGGGTACGGAAAGGATGTGCGCCGAACGTTCCACGATGCGCGAAAGCACCTCGGCATCATAATACTCCAGATGCAGGTTGATACCGAAACGGGCACGGAGGGGAGCGGTAAGCAGACCGCTGCGCGTAGTGGCACCCACCAACGTGAAGGGATTCAAGTCGAGTTGTATGCTGCGTGCCGACGGGCCTTTGTCTATCATGATGTCTATCCGGTAGTCCTCCATGGCGGAATAAAGATACTCCTCCACTACGGGACTGAGCCGGTGGATTTCGTCGATGAAGAGCACGTCGTTCGGCTCCAGCGAAGTCAGGATACCGGCCAAATCGCCCGGCTTGTCCAATACCGGGCCGGACGTGACCTTGAAACCCACGCCCAGTTCGTTGGCTATGATGTTGCTCAGCGTGGTCTTCCCCAATCCCGGAGGACCGTGCAACAAAGTATGGTCGAGGGGCTCGCCCCTGTACTTGGCAGCCTCGACGAAAACTTTCAGGTTTTCCACCACCTTCAACTGTCCGCTGAAATCCCCGAACTGGAGCGGACGCAAGGCATTCTCGAACTCGCGCTCGGCAGACGAGTTTGAGGAACGGCGTATGTCGAAATCTTCTTCCATTGTGCGGCAAAGATAGCATCTTTTCTGCACAAAACAGGCATGCGTCCCATTTTTTATGTAACTTTGCCTTTCAATCATGTAACGAGAGATTTCTATGGTTCTGAATTACATTTGGGTGGCATTCTTCGGCATCGCATTCCTCATCGCGGCGGGGAAGTTGGTATTCGCAGGCGATGCCGGCGTGTTTCCGGCCATCATGGACTCCACGTTCAGTTCCGCCAAGACGGCTTTCGAGATTTCCCTCGGCCTGACCGGCGTGCTCTCGCTTTGGATGGGCATCATGAAAATCGGGGAAAAAGGCGGAGTGGTCCACATTCTGGCACGCGGTCTCAGCCCGCTCTTCTGCAAGCTCTTCCCGGACATTCCCAAGAACCATCCCGTCATCGGAAACATTTTCATGAACATCTCTGCCAACATGTTGGGACTGGACAATGCGGCCACACCGTTAGGCCTGAAAGCCATGGAAGGCCTTCAGGAACTGAACCCGAAAAAAGACACAGCCAGCAACCCGATGATCATGTTCCTCGTGCTGAACACTTCGGGACTGACCATCATCCCTGTCAGCATCATGGTTTACCGAACCCAAATGGGAGCGGCACAGCCTACGGATGTGTTCATCCCGATTCTGCTGGCAACCTTTGCCTCCACGCTGACGGGTATCATCGTCACCAGCCTTTATCAACGCATCAACCTGCTGAACCGGGTGGTCGTACTGGCATTAGGAGGGGCCTGTCTGGCCGTAGCCGGCATCGTGTATGGCTTCAGCCGGTTGGACAAAGAAGAGATGAACTTGTGGAGTACGACCATCGCCAACGTACTGCTGTTCTGCATCATCATCGCTTTCATTGCTGCCGGTGTCAGGAAACGCGTTAACGTGTACGATGCCTTTATCGAAGGAGCAAAAGACGGTTTTACCACAGCCGTACGTATCATTCCCTATTTAGTAGCCATCTTGGTGGGCATCGGGGTATTCCGTGCTTCGGGGGCCATGGATTTGTTGACAGACGGCATCGCCGCAGTCGTCAAAGCCTGCGGCGGCGATGCAGACTTTGTCGGTGCACTGCCTACCGCACTGATGAAACCGCTGAGCGGCAGCGGGGCGCGCGGCATGATGGTGGATGCCATGGAGACCTACGGCGCAGACTCTTTCGTGGGACGGTTGAGCTGTATTTTCCAAGGCGCGACCGACACCACCTTTTATATATTGGCCGTTTATTTCGGCAGTGTGGGCATCACCCGCACGCGGCATGCCGTGGCTTGCGGCCTGTTGGCCGATTTGGCAGGTATAGTGGCCGCCATCGGTGTGGCTTATCTCTTTTTCGGAGCATAATAGAAACAAACTGAACGAAATATGGCAGAATTGAAATCGGTGGCCAAAGACACCGCCATCTACGGACTAAGCAGCATCATCGGAAAGTTCCTGAACTATTTGCTGGTCCCGCTCTATACGGCCAAGATGACCGTGGAAAGCGGAGGCTATGGCATCGTGACCAACATTTATGCCTACGTGGCGCTTTTGATGGTCATCCTCACGTTCGGCATGGAAACCACGTTGTTCCGTTTTGCCAACAAAGAGGGGGAAAACCCGCAAACCGTCTATGGCACGACACTCACCATGGTGGGCAGCCTGTCTCTGCTGTTTGCCTTGCTCGTACTGGCTTTTCTCCATCCGATAGCTTCCGGCATAGGCTACGCAGACCATCCGGAATATGTGGGAATCATGGCGGTCACGGTAGCCTTGGATGCCTTTCAGGCCATTCCCTTTGCCTGGCTGCGCTACCAGCACCGTCCTATCAAGTTTTTCGCTTTGAAGATGCTGTTCATCGTGCTCAACATCACGTTGAACATCCTTTATTTCGTCGTGCTTCCGGCATTGTACGTCCGCCACGCATGGGTGGGTGCAATTTATGACCCGTCTGTCGGACCGGGATATGCCTTCATCCTGAACCTTGTCTGTACATCGTTCATCACCTTCTTCTTCATTCCCGAACTGACAGGATTCAAATATCGGTTCGACACCCGGCTGATGAAACGTATGTTGGGCTACAGTTGGCCCATCCTGATTCTCGGTATTGCAGGCATCCTGAACCAGACGGCCGACAAAATCATCTTCCCGTTGGTGTACGGCGACGCGGAAGCGGCCAAGTCCGAACTGGGCATCTACGGTGCTTGCGTGAAGATTGCCATGATAATGGCCATGATCACCCAAGCTTTCCGCTATGCGTATGAGCCGTTTGTGTTCGGCAAGGCTAAGGACAAGAACAGCGGAGAGACCTACGCCACGGTCATGAAGTTCTTCATCATCTTCACCCTGCTGGCCTACCTTTGCGTCATCGGTTACATGGACATCCTGAAACGAATCATAGCTCCGGACTATTGGCCCGGCTTACGTGTCGTCCCCATTGTCATGGCAGCCGAAATCATGATGGGGGTTTACTTCAACCTTTCGTTTTGGTACAAGCTCATCGACAAGACGATTTGGGGGGCCTGGTTCTCGGCTGCCGGTTGTTTGGTCCTCTTTGCCGTCAACATCATTTTCATCCCTACGTACAGCTACATGGCCTGTGCCTGGGGCGGTTTCGCCGGATACGCCACGGCCATGCTCCTGTCCTACATCGTGGGACAGAAGAAAAACCCCGTCCGCTATCCGTTGAAATCCATCGGCATCTACGTACTGATTGCCGGAGGCTTCTACGCCATCATGGCCTGTACGCCCGAAGAATGGCCCGTATGGACACGACTGGGTATCAACACGGTGCTCATCCTGCTCTTCGTCGGACATATCCTGAAACACGACCTACCGGTACGAAGCCTACCGGTCATCGGCAAATATTTTCGTAAACCTCAAAAGTAAAATCATGGAAAATAAACCCAAAAAACAACGGAGTTACCTCAACCTGTTTATCCGCAGACTTTTAAGCATGAAGGAAGATAAGGCGCCGGAAGAAGAAACCATAGCCTCTATCAAGGCTGGTATCGACTTTCGCGGAGCCAATCTCTGGATCTTGATTTTCGCCATCTTTGTGGCTTCCCTGGGCCTGAACACCAACTCTGCCGCCGTCATCATCGGTGCCATGTTGATTTCTCCGCTCATGGGTCCGATTGTCGGCATGGGACTGGGCGTGGGCATCTACGATTTCGAACTGCTCAAACGGGCGTTCCGCAGTTTTGCCACCGCCACTATTTTCAGTGTGCTCACGGCAACGTTCTATTTTGCCATCACACCGATAGACGAGGCTCAGTCCGAACTGCTGGCCCGAACCTCACCTACGATTTACGACGTGCTCATCGCGCTCTTCGGCGGACTGGCCGGCATCGTAGCCTTGTGTAGCACGGGGCAACGCGGAGGTAACGTCATTCCCGGCGTAGCCATAGCCACAGCCATCATGCCTCCCCTCTGTACGACCGGTTTCGGACTGGCCACGGGCAACTGGCTTTATGCCGCCGGAGCCTTCTATCTCTATCTCATCAATTCCATTTTCATTGCTTTGGCCACGTTCGTAGGAGTGAACATCCTGGATTTCAAGAAGAAGGTATTTGTGGACAAACAGCGGGAAAAGCGAGTGAAGCATATCATTATCACCATAGCCGTGCTCACGATGCTACCTTCTGCCCTTCTTACCTATACGCTGGTTCGGGAAGACATCTTCATGAGTAAGGTCAATAATTTCGTAACACAAGTCGTCACGTCCGACCAAACGCAGGTCATCACAAAAAAGGCAGACTACCGCACCAAAGAAATCCGCCTCGTTACCATCGGGGAAGAGATAGCCGAAAAAGAATTGGAAAGGATGAGAAGCCAGATGGAACGCTTCGGATTAAAGGACGTCAAACTGTCCATCGTACAAGGTACAAAGAATCTCAGCACAAACGAACTGAAGTCGATGCTGAACGATCCGGCCGTCAAACAGGCAGACAAAAGTGCACAGTTGTTGGCCAATGAACAGGAACGCGGGGATCGGTTGCAGAAAGAATTGGACTTTTACAAAGCTACTGAACAACAAGCCCAGTCCGTCAGTGCGGAAATGGCGACTCTGTTCCCCGAAGCGGCACGCGTCAGTATCTCTCGCACCATTTCCTATACTGTCGGCGACAGTACGAAGAAAGACTCTTTGACCTTGGTAAGTCTTACTCTGAAAGAAAAGTTATCGGCTCAGAATCGGGAGAAGATGGAGGAATGGCTCAAAGCCAGACTGAAAGCCCAAAACATGAAACTCATTGTCGGAACAAAGATAGAAAACAACAAAAAATAACCATTTAACAGATAAATATGAAGAAAAAGTTTTTAACGTTACTCGCCTTCGTTTGTGGTCTCAACGGTATGAAGGCCGATGAAGGCATGTGGATGCTCAGCCACATTTCGCCCAAAAGTATGAAGGTCATGAAGGATTTGGGACTGCAAATGAGCGAAAAGGAATTGTATAATACGAAAGGCACCTCGCTGAAAGACGCTGTGGTCAGTTTCGGTGGCTTCTGTTCCGGTGTCGTAGTCTCACCGGACGGTTTGGTCTTTACAAACCACCACTGCGGCTTCGGCAACATACAAGCTTTGGCCACACCTGAAAACGACATCCTGAAGAACGGATTCGTGGCCCGTACACAAGCGGAAGAACTTCCGGCGAAAGGCCTTTATGTACAGATCCTCCAAAGGACGGAAGATATCACCAAACGGGTAAACAAAACCTTGGACAAATACTACAAGGAACATGCCTCCGAGATGGCCAAATTGGGTGAAAATGCCAAAGAAAAAATGCGTTGGAACAGTGTGGACTCCATCTGCCTGGCCATAGAAAACGAATATGCAAAGAAATATCCGGAGTTGATTTGTGAAGTCAGCCCTTATTACACGGGAAACGCCTTCTATGTCAACGTATATAAACAATACGACGACATCCGTCTAGTATTTGCACCGCCTCAAAGCTTAGGCAAGTTCGGCGGTGAAACGGACAATTGGATGTGGCCGCGCCAAACCTGCGACTTCAGTGTCTTCCGCATTTATGCCGACAAGGACAACCAGCCTGCCGAATACAGTGCGGACAACCGCCCGTTGAAAGTCGAACGTTATGCAAAAGTCTCTTTAGAAGGTTTCAAGAAAGGAGACTACTGTATGACCATCGGCTATCCCGGACGTACCAACCGTTATCTCTCTTCTTACGGAATCGTGGAACGCATGGAGAATACCAACGAATCCCGAATCAATGTACGTGGCGTGAAGCAAGGGATATGGAAGAAATGGATGGACAGCGATCCGAAAATCCGTTTGCAGTATGCTTCCAAATATGCCAACAGTTCCAACTATTGGAAAAACAGTATCGGCATGAACAAGGCGCTTAAAGAGTTGAAAGTCGTAGAACAGAAGAAAAAACAAGAACAACAAATCAACGAATGGGCACAAAAAAGCAAAAAAAGACAAGAACGCTTCGGTAACTTGGCTCCCGAACTTGAAAAAGCGTACGCAGCCCGCAAAGACGGCAACCGCGCCATCGCGTTCCTGAACGAGTCTTTCCTTGGAGGTCCCGACCTGATGCGTATTGCTTTCTACTTCGACAACTTGCAAAACGCAGGAGGAGAAACGGGCAAGGCAACTTGGAAAAACCGTCTGCGTCAACAATACAAGGACTGGAACGAGGAGGTCGACAAGGAAACGATGACGGCCTTGATAGACAATTACGCCAAGCAAGTAAAACCCGAATATCTGCCGGACTTCTACCAGACGATAGAAAAAGAATACAATAACGACATCCGTGCCTATGTGGATGCCATGTTCAAACAGTCGGTCCTGACCGATACAAACTGTGTCAATCTGACGCTGACCCAAGAACAAAAAGATAATGACATGGCACTGAAATGCCTGAAGAGTGTGATGGAACTTGGCGGAAAAGTATCTGACCAAATCAGTCAGTACAACATGGATGTGGCAGAAAAGGAAAGACTGCTTTGCGAAGCCATACTTGAAATGGAAATGGACCAGCCGCATTATTCGGATGCGAACTCGACCATGCGCCTGAGCTACGGTTTCGTAGACGACTACACCAGTGCTGCCGGACACCAGAACTACTTTACTACCATGCCGAGTCTGTTGGATAAAGTAGCACAAAGCGACAGAATAGATGAATATAAAGTGGAACCGGAAGTCAAAGCTCTCTTCGAAAAAGGCGACTTCGGCCCTTACAAAGACAAGGAAAGCGGCGAAATGCAGCTCTGTTTTCTTACGAACAACGACATTACCGGCGGAAATTCCGGCAGCCCGATGTTCAACGGCAAGGGCGAACTTATCGGATTGGCTTTCGACGGCAACTGGGATGCCTTGAGCAGCGACATTACTTTCACACAGGATTTGACCCGTTGTATCGGTGTAGACATCCGTTATGTACTTTACATCATCGACCGATGGGGCAAGACGGAACGTCTTATCCAAGAAATAGGTGCACGATAATTTTCGTCCCGAACCCATTATCCAGCCGGACCGTCTTTAGTATATTAAGGACGGTCCGGCTGTGTTATCAACCACATGCTTTGCAGATATTTAACATAAGTTTCTGCGAAACAAAATTGTATTATTGGATACTAAACTATAAATTTGCGAACAGTTTATAACTTAATTTCAATTTTGAACAAACCATTCTAAACAAAAGCATCATGAAAAACAAGTTTACTCATTTCCTGATGGCCGGAGCTTTGGTCTGCTGGAGTTCCTACACGTTGCATGCACAGACTGAAGTCACAGACACTTACCTAAAGAATCCAAGTTTTGAAAACAACTTCACGGACTGGGATAATGCCGGAATGCAAACCCAAACGAATACCTCTTTTTCCAAAAAAGACGGTAATACTTACGTAGAACAATGGGTCGGACAAGGTAACAAAGTAGCTGATGCCCATGTCAGTCAAACGCTGACCTCTCTGAAAAACGGGGTCTACAAGCTGACCGTAGCCGCACAAAACATTCAGCAAAACAGTTCGGCCACACAAAGCGGAGCGTATGTCTTTGCAGATAATGAACAAGTCTCTGTCGGTGCCATCAATGACTATTCCCTGACCTTTACGGTCATCGAGGGACAAGCCACCGTAGGCTTTAAAGCTGAAAACGCCACCGGCAATTGGATCGCCTGCGATAACTTCCGGCTGTATGCTGTCAACAATGATTTAACAGAAATACAAGAAGAACTGCAACGCCGCATCGAACAGGCACAAACATTGGTTTCCGAAAAAATGCAAAAGGACGTGCTCTCGGAACTCAATGCCGCTATTCAAGCCGCTCAACAGGAAGTGGGAGCATCCACCGACGAAAATATAGCCGAGGTTGCCGTCCGCCTGCGCAAAGCTACCACAGAAGCTCAAACGTCCATCGAAGCTTACCGAGAACTTCAAGCCGCCATTGACAAGGCACTTGAAGCATACGGTGACGGTAGCCAAAGCGGAGCAGAAGAATTCGATGCCGCCATCCAATCGGCCCAATCCACAGTAAATAACTTAGAAGCCAGTCTGGAAGATCTGGCACTTGCCGTCACCCAATTGGAAACAGCAACTTTGGCGTTTTCTTTGGCTAACGCGACCGGCACGGCTCCTACCGTAGTGACCGACACACGATATGCACGCGGCTCCACGATGGCATTCGGACGAAGCACCATATCCGGCGTGTCCACATCCGATTTATTGGAACACGGTTTTTGCTGGAGTACTTCTCCCGACCCCACCGTTCTGGATCATCGTACAACCGAATACCTGAACAACAACGGTTACATCTACTGGATGAAAGATTTGGAACCGTCTACCATTTATTACATACGTGCCTACGCCATGACCAAAGGCTACGCCGTAGGCTATGGAGACGTAATAAAAGTAATCACGTTACCGGAGGGCAACATAACATGGTCTTACAATAACGGTGGACCGGCCGACGCCAATGCACGCATCAATGCTGCCGTAGGCTCTGCCGTAGACTACTGGAACAAACTGACCAGCATACAAGGACTCCATTTGACTGTTAGTTTCGGCTCTGGAACTCCCACAGCCGACTGTAGCTACGGCGGCTCGATGAGAGTCGGCCCGAATGCCAGCTACCAACGCACCGGTACTATCATGCACGAGATGGGGCACGCCATAGGAGTCGGAACATATGAAATATGGTGGAATGGCAACTTAAGGGCCAACGGTGACCGGGGCGACTGGTTAGGCGAACGAGCCAATGCAGTCCTACGGTTCTGGGACAATAATCCGACAGCAGTCATGACCGGAGACAACACACACATGTGGCCCTATGGCATCAACGGCGCACACGAAGACACAGGAAGCGAAGTGCTGTACATAGGCAACGGCTTGATTACGCAGGCACTCGGAGAAGACGGACTTCCCCCAACCGGAGGATTTGCCACCCCCGCCTACGTATTCGAGCAGGAAGACAACGTAAAATACTATCTCAAGAACGAAGACGAAACAGCCGGTCTCTATACATCTTATTTAGTGGCTGCTCCCAACAGTACCGCCATCACATGCGAAGAAATGACCGCTGCCGAAGCTGCGGCAAACGACAATGCGGCGTGGTATGTCACGTTTAACCCGAAGACCTGCTATTATCAGCTTCGCAACGTGGGAACAGGACAATATCTGACATACAATACATCCAGAAACAAATTCCTCACCACCAATAAAGAAACTCCGACAACGACTGAAAGCTTCCAGTTCATGCGCGGACGTACAGATGTCAATATCGGGACAGGCAACACTGCTGTCACAGCACGGGGTTATTGGATTATCCGGCCGGAAAAAACGCTCAATCCCCCATGTATGGGTTCTAATGCCGGAGGAAGAATAACCAACGAAACTTTCAACATTGCCAACTCGGCTAAAGACCAACGCTGGGTCATATTGTCCGGCGAAGAGCTTCAGGCATTCGACACCGCAGTAAAGGACGAACGCAAAGCTGAACTCGAAGACATGCTGGCCCATATTAAAGCATTGGCAAATACCCCGCATACCGAAGACGTAGCCGGCACGGATGCCACGCTGACGGCCAAACTCTCGGAAATCGAAGAGAAGAGCCGCGACACGGAAATCACTTCAGAGGGAATCTCCTCTCTGACGGAAGAGGCCCTGGCAGCCGGAATGGCATTCCTGGCCGGAGCCACCCCGAAAAGCGTAGAACAGCCTTTCGACATCACATTTCTGATGTCCGATGCCGAACTCACGGACGGCGAAGGCTGGTCCTCCAAACCGACCATATCATTCTCTTGCGGCGAGTTCTTCGAGAAGACATTCGACTTCAACCAGACTGTCACCGGGCTTCCGGCTGGAACTTACCAATTCAAAGGCCGAGGATTCCAACGCCCGGGAACCACAGCAGATGTGTATAAAGCTTTTATTGCCGGACAAGACGACGTGAATGCCGCAATCTATGCCGGTGACAAAGAAGCCAAAATACAAAATATTGCAGCAGAGGCACAAACCAAGAAACTGGGCGGAAGCGAAACGGCCGTAGGCTCCAATCCGACCCGCTACGTACCGAACAACATGCAAGCTGCAAGCTTATATTTTGCAGCCGACCTTTATGACAACGGCGTAGTCACACAGTTGACAGAAGACGAATCCAAGCTGAAAGTCGGCATGCGCTGCAGTGAAACAAGCTCTAACTATTGGTGTATATTCGATGACTTCCGCCTGTATTATTACGGAAGCATGTCTCCGGACTTCGTAACCGACATCCGTCCGGCTGTTACCGACAAGACACAGGCAGAAGACCTTTTTGCCACTCCTTCGGATGTGTACAGCCTCAGCGGTGTTTGCGTGCGTCGGCAAGCCACGTCGCTCGACGGTCTCGGACGCGGCATCTACATTGTGAATGGCCGGAAAGTCATCGTTAAATAAATCAGAAGTCTTGCATTCGGAATAAAAAAATCTCCCGGTTACGTTTAGGTTCGTAACCGGGAGATTTTTCTATCTTATTTTTTCGGGAAACGACGCGCCCATCCTTCTTCCGAGAAGTCCGGCTCATCACCTACCAAGTCCTTTCCGTCTTGCGGCTGGAAGAACTGTTTCCAATCGTCTTTCGTATATTTCTTACCGTGCGGTGCGGTGTATCCCCGTTCTTCACGAGACGGTTTGGCTGCTTTGGATAATTTGCTCCCACTCGGCAGACTTCGAGCAAGCTCGGTCTGCTCTCGCTTACTCGCAAATTTCCGTGCATTATCCTTGCCGCCCATATCCTTACCTTTTTTGCCCTTTCCTTTGCCGGACATGGCCTCTTCGTAGGTTTTTCCTCCACCATGTTTCTTACGGTCGCGACTGCCCTTTGCATCACCCCCACTCCAGCCATCACGACCGGACCGACGGATCGACTTGCCTTCTCCGGCCTCGTGAGCCTCTCCGGTAGCCACTTCCACGTTGACTTTACGTCCCTTCACCTGCACACCGGAAAGCCCATGCAACACACGGTCGGCCTCACCATCGGGCACCTCAAAAAAAGAAAAGCTCTTCATCAGGTCGATACGCCCGATTTCCACCTTGCCTTGCACATGGTCGTTCACCAGTTTCATCACCTCTTTGGCATAGAAACCGTCCACCTTACCCAAATTAAGGAACAACCGGGTGTATCCCTCTTCGGGCTTGCGTCCGCCGCGTTTGCCTTTCTTGTCGCCCTTCTCCCCACGTCCCGTCGGTTCGCTGATTTCAGGCGCGTTGGCATAGTATTGCAGGAAACGGCCGAACTCCCGACTCACCACACGCTTGATGAGGTCTTCCTTGTCGAGCCATTCCAACTTGCGGTACACTTCGGGCAGGAACTGTTCGATTTCCTCCTCGTCCACCTCCACGCGCTCGATGTCGTCTATTACCTTATATAATTGTTTGGCACAGATTTCCTTGCCGCTGGGCATCTCCCCTTTGACAAACTCCTTGCCGATAACCTTTTCTATCTCGCGGATTTTGGAACGTTCGCGCGTGTGGACGATACAAATACTCGTCCCCTTCTTGCCCGCACGCCCCGTACGCCCGCTGCGGTGCGTGTAATTCTCGATGTCGTCCGGCATACCGTAATTGATGACGTGCGTCAAGTCCTCCACGTCGAGTCCTCGCGCCGCCACGTCGGTAGCCACGAGGAACTGTACACGGTGTTGGCGGAATTTCTGCATCGTCAGGTCACGCTGTTGCTGCGAAAGGTCGCCATGCAACGAGTCGGCATTGTAACCATCCTGTATGAGCTTGTCGGCCACTTCCTGCGTCTCCATGCGCGTGCGGCAGAAGATGATAGCATAAATCTTGGGATAATAATCCACGATACGCTTCAAGGCCAGGTATTTGTCCTTGGCATGCACCATGTAATACACGTGGTTCACCGTTTCCGCTCCCTCGTTGCGCGAGCCTACCACGATTTCCTTGGCCTCGCGCAGGTACTTCTTCGAGATACGCTCTATCTCACGGCTCATCGTGGCAGAGAAGAGCAATGTGTTATGGTTTTCGGGCACCCCGGCCAGAATCTTGTCGATACTCTCCGTGAAACCCATGGAAAGCATCTCGTCGGCTTCGTCCAACACCACGTTTTCCACATGCTCCAGCGAAGCCGCCCCACGCTCCATCAGGTCGATCAGGCGGCCCGGCGTAGCCACAATGACCTGTACGCCCTTCCTCAGCGTACGGATTTGCGGTTCGATGTTCGCACCGCCGTACACCGGCAATACGCGCACACCGGGCAAGTATTTGGAGTAGTTCTCCAAATCATCCGCTATCTGCAAACAAAGTTCTCGGGTGGGACTCAGGATGAGAGCCTGCGTCACATTGAGCGTGGCATCCACTTTCTGCAAGACGGGCAAACCGTAAGCTGCTGTTTTTCCGGTACCGGTCTGTGCCAGTGCCACAACGTCGTTATTCACTCCCAGCAAGTAAGGAATCACTTCCTCCTGTACCGGCATCGGGTTTTCATACCCCATTTCCTCAATAGCTTGTCTGATTTCCGCAGAAACACCAAGCTCCTCAAAAGTTTTCAATACGTTAATTATTAAATTAATACACCAAAGGCAGCGCACGGCGCTTACAACATACAAAAACAACCCTTCAGTGTATCACAACGCCTGAAAACCGCCTTCCCTAAAAATTGAATGGGTAAAGGTACGACAAATTAGGCTTTTAGCTTATGAATATGGTTCTCTTTTATATAATATTCACATTAACCTCAATTCCACAAAGCCCAAAGCCCGTAACGGAATTTTCTCCATTACGGGCTTTTCTGTCATATATCCCTATCACCTCCAGTATTAACCTACTTGATATTTTAAGATTTCATACTTTCCAGTATCCGGCCTGTTGAGCAAGACGTACAAACAGCCATGGTAATAATAGTAGCAAGACGTGCCTACCGGATAGCCAGCACGGACAGCCCGCAAAGGTTTATAGCCTTTCCCCAAGAAGAACAGGTTCAAATTGCGTCCTGCCGTCTGGAGTGTATCCTTCTGTGGATGAAACTCCCCCGTCTCTGTCATGATACAAAGCAACGTATCATCCGCATACATACCGGCCACCATACTGTTCTTTAGTAAATAGTCATAAACTTCACGGATGTCTATATCCACTTCATCACGCGGATTCGTTTTCACTTCCGCACACGAGAAATCCTTGTCGGCAACAGTTCCCACTACTCCCGAATATTGAGCACCACGCATGCTCATCAAGTCCATTCGTGAAGGCGGCATGAAAAGAACCTCATCGTGCCATAAGGCCAACGCTCCACTGTGGTTGTTAAAAAAGAGCATAATATCCTCATTGTCCAATTCACCGGCTTCTTCCAACAACTTGCCGTTTTTCAGATCATATACATTGAGTAAATAGTCATCACGCCCCGTCACGCAATAGTAAACCAAAGAATCGTCCTGTACCACAAATTTATTAATGGCCTTGTCAGTCCCTTCGTATTTCCCCACAAACTCTCCGTCATGTGTAAATTGCAACAGCTTCAAGGTCATGTTACACCATAAATAGATGTAACGCGAAGAGGCATACATGGCACCGACATTTACATATTCATTCCTTGCATGTCCACGTTCGCTTACCACCGCCAACTGCCGCCCGTTCATTCCGTATACCACAACATGCTGACCGTCCGTGACCAAGAAAGACGTATCGGACAAACTCAGGCATTGGTTGATATTCCCCATCAATATCAGATTCTCCCCCAATGGTATGGTGTCTGTGGTTTTACTGACAAGCTGTTCTTTTTCCGGGAAAAGGAGGAAATTCTTTTCCCTCTTTTCCCGACAAGATTGTACAATAGGCAACACGCATATCGCACATAGAATGCCGAAGCGGCAGCACTTACTTTTCATGCGGACACTTGCCTTCCTTACATTTATAAGAACCACCCGTTGTACAGGTTATTTTTGGAAATTCCAGCACTCCGCCTCCGACTTCAAGCTTTACATCCCAAATCGGACAATAAGCACTGGCCGTCCCACCAGAATGTTCGCCTGATTGCGCTAAAGCCTCAATATTAGCCAAAAGCAAATCACTCTCCAATTCTTCCGCTGTGGCGTAATCTTGATAGGTAGTATATGCAAGATACGATGACGCTCCCACACACAACAAACCTACGGCTACAGCAAACACTTTCTTTCCTAAACGTATTTTCATAATCATAGATAAAAAAATGAATACTTGCCTTTTACAAGAAAAGACTTTAATTACACACGAAATATTACGCTGTAAACATAGATAAAAAAAAACAGAAGTTCCAAATATTTTAGCGAAAACCTTCAAAAAATCCGGAAAAAGCAAGGTATTCACGTTCTTAATTGTACTTTTGCAACGAATTTCATATAACACTTACCATCATGCGCAAAGTCATCGGGATGGGCGAAACCATCATGGACATTATCTTTCACGGAGCACAGCCTACGGCTGCCGTTCCGGGCGGCTCGTCGTTCAACAGTATCATTTCCATCGGACGGGCGGGCATCCCGGCCGTTTTCGTCGGCGAAACGGGACACGACGAGGTGGGACGGCGAATCGCGGATTTCCTGAACGCCAACCATGTGGACGCCAGTTACCTGCGGATGCGCGGTGACATCCAATCCGCCGTGTCGCTGGCCTTCCTCGACGAACGGAACGATGCCCATTACATGTTCTACAAACAACCGCCGCGCACGCTGGAGGATTTCATCCACCCCACGGTGGAAACCGACGACATCATACAATTCGGCTCCTATTATGCCCTCAATCCCTACATCCGTCCCCAAGTCAAATCGTTTCTGGAATACGCCCGCAGCCGGAACGCCATCCTGTACTACGACCTGAACTACCGCCGTACCTACAAAGACAGAATCCGGGAACTCCTTCCGTCCATCCACGAAAACTTCCGGCTGGCCGACCTCGTACGCGGTTCGGCCGACGACTTCGAGGTGATGTACGGCCTGCGTGATGCGGAGGAAATCTACCGGCTGCATATCGCGCCCTACTGCCCGCTTTTTCTCTGTACCTACGGAGCGGAAGGCGTCGTGCTGTGCACACCCGAAGGAAGCTCACGCTTTCCGGTACCGCCCGTACGCACAGTCAGTACTATAGGAGCGGGAGACAACTTCAATGCCGGGTTCATTTACGGGCTGATACGCTATGGTATCCGCCGCATCGACCTGCCCGGCCTGTCCTGCGCACAATGGCATCAAGCCGTCGACTGCGGCATACGGTTCGCCGCCGACGTCTGTGGCAGCATACACAACTCCATCGACGAAGAATTCGGAAAGCAGATGGCCAAGGAACTTCGGGCCTCGTCCGGACAAGACGTTCAGAAATAAAAGCGCAGTCCGCCCGTCACGAAGAAATGGAAATAACCGTCCAATTCTTTCCGTTTCCCGGACTTGCCCAGTTCGCCCAAGCCATCATCGGGAAAGAACTCCCTTGCAAAGTCTTTGCCGGGAAACCAACCGAGGATGTACCCTCCGTTCAATCCTCCACCGACATGCTCGGCCAGACGGTACTCCAATCCCAACTGGAAATGCCCGCCCCAGCCATCCAAACCGTAATCCAGCCGAGAGTTGTCGCGCACCTTTTCGCGCGAAAAGAATGCCCCTAACCCCAAAGCAGCCTTTGCCGACCAATAATCACTGAAAAACGTCCTGACCACAAACTCGGGTCCGATATAGAAGAAATTCATGTGAAACCGCTCGTCGGCTACCTCCGGCGGAGACGCAAGACCATAAGCTCGGGAATGGTAAGCCGAGAAAAACAGGCCGCCTCCTAGCCCTTTACGCCCCACCCAGTCCCATCCGGCCTGCATCTCCGTGCCCCGGCGCGGATGACCCCACATGGCTACTCCTCCGGGCGTACGCAATTCACTGGTGATGAATCCCCCTCCGGCATTCAAGTAAAGTGTGCTCGTACCGTCTTTCTTTTCATCCTTTGCGGTCTCATGATCCGAATCCGTACAAAAACGATTCGCGGCAAGCCCGTCCAACGCTTGGTCTACTTCCAAACGTGTACCCGGAAAACGCAACATATAACCGTCCATCCTGTACGACCGTCCCATGAAAGCCGAAGATTTCTCTTTCACGGCAAAGGCGTTGCCGCCCACCTTGGCCGTCTCCACCTTGACCATGGTCTCAGCATCACTTTCCGTCCCTTTCTCCACGGAAGCACGCCCCAATACTTCGGCCGCAGGAGGCAAGGTATCCTTCGCCTCGAAAAGCCGTACGTCGTACGCCCGCGTGACGGGATAAGACTTCACCACCTCTGTCGTCACTTTCGGACTACATCCCGCGATGAAAAAAGACACACACCCAAAGACAAAAAACGTATTCTTCATTGCATTTTGCTTCATCGTTACATATAAGTATGAATTTCCCCCTTGGGAGAAACGAGCAGAAACAATTCTCTACAAGCCCCCCACAGACTAAAAACGTCCTTCCAAAATTATCATTTTTATTTTTAAGAAACAACATTATACCGCACTTTTATGTCAAACGGTAACAAACTGTCAGCCTTTCTTCGCAAAAAAGGGATGAAAAAAATGATTTCCGGAAGCAGTCGGAAAGACTTTTTGCATATTTATGCGCATATTCCGCCGATTTTCACATAAAAAACCGCATATATGCAAATCAATCACAAGAGAATGATTTTCCGTTTGGCTGAAAGCGAAAAATTTTTCTCCGCATAACTTTCCGAACCTAACCGCAAAAAAAGGAAAAACACCCGTGTGAACCCCAAAAAGAGGTCTCGAAAAAGCGGATTTTCCACCTATTTGCCCCGTTCCGGACCTCACGAAATTCCTGTCACATCTCCATGAAAATCCGCATGATGCTTACCCATAACCTCATGGCATGCTGCACTACAGCTTTCCCGGAGCTTCGGAAAGAAAGCAAAAAAAGAAAACGAACGACATTACGTCAAAAGGAAAACCGCCATGGCTGGCGTATTCGCAGGCGAAGCCCTATCCGGAATGATATGGGCCATTCTCAGAGAGTTGAATCTGACACTTTGACAGAAAGCCAATCCGGTCTTTTCCCTCCGTACCGTGAGCTTCGGGAAAATTACGCCAAGACAGCCTGAAGCTCATCCCACGAACGTGCCACGACAAGGTATTGCTCCAAGGGAACATTGACGAAACCTCGCCGGTCCATCTCCTGCAACACCGCAACCAGCCCGTCCCAAAATCCGTCTAAAGCAAACAAAACCACTTTCTTCCGGTGATAGCCGATACTATTTGCAGCCATCACGGTGAACATCTCGTCCAGCGTCCCGACACCACCCGGCAAAGCTACCAGCACGTCGCTACGCTCCACCATAATGGCTTTACGGTCACTCAAATCGTGACACGGTACGACCTCGTCCACATAACGGCTCACGCGCCGGCGCGCCTCCAAGACAGACGGTACAATGCCCACCACATGCCCACCGGCATCTTTCACTCCGCGTGCGGCGCTCTCCATCAGACCGGAATCGGCTCCGCCATACACCAACGTCAGGCCGCGCCCCCCCACGAGGCGGCCAAAAGCCCCGGCCAAGTCATAATAGCTTGCCTCAAGCCGGTCCGAAGCGGCACAAAAAAGACCGATAGATTCCATGTCTGTCTAATTTAAAGGAAAAGGCATCCGCCTTTACAGTTTCACATCTTCCAGGTTAATCAACCCGTTTACAATCGCATAAATGGTCAGCCCTGCGGGAGAATGAATCTGGAGTTTACGGCTGATGTTGCGGCGATGCGTCATCACGGTATTGACCGAGATATACAACTGTTCGGCGATTTCCTTGTTCGACATACCCTTCACTACGCAAACGACAACTTCTTTCTCCCGGTCGCTCAATGCATCATTCGCGCTATCCTCCCCGTCTTGTTCCTCTGTTTGGGGATTTTCCTCGCAAGCCTGTTCTTGGCGTTCGTCTTCCAACCGCACCACGGCTTCCAGAAACAAGGTGTCCTCCAAATGGCAATGGCTGAACAGGTCTTCTTCCGTCATGAAAAGGTCTATCAACACGTCGTTGAGCAACTGCGCGTTGCTGTCTGTGGAATAATACTTGATGATGATGCTTTTCAGTTCGGAGAGGCTTTTTTCAAGCTGTGCGTGGTTGTCGTGATGCTGATGAGACAGTTTGTGGATGTTCACGTCCGGACTGGTTTTCACGCCCTTCATCAAATCGCTCACATACGTATGGATATGCTTGTCCTCGTAATCCATGTGACGTCCGACTTCCGAAGCGAACTCGTCGTAAAACTTCAGGATGAGAAATGCAATCTGATTGCGTGCCGAACAGTCTATCGCTTCTATCAGTTTGCGCCGGATGGCCGGCAAACGGAACTTCACAAAGTAATCATGAGAGCGGCGAAGGTAATTCATTAATGCCGTGAGCGACAAAGACTCCACAATATCGGACAAATTCGACGTCCGCCCATTGGAACGTATAAAATTCACCACTGCCAAAAAAGTGGGGGCATCTACTCCCGCTGCCAAGCAGGTTTCGCTCACCGTATGGTCGCCAAACCCTAACGTAAGTCCGAACCGACTAATCACCTGCAAGATGCGGTAATCATCGCAAATGATATCCCCCATCCGGTCGGTCTCTTTATATTTTTCAGACATGATACCTTAAATCGTTAAACTTCTTGCAAAGAACGGAAAAAAAAACGACCCTGACAATCGCTATAATTGAGTATTATCAAAAAATATTAGGTAAATACCACCTCATGTAGGTATACCGCCCTAATCACCCCTCAAATGAATTTGCCCATTTTTGCGTATTGATGCTTTTTAACCAACCCGGTAACTTTGCAGCGTCAAAACAAAGAAAAGGATAAAAAGATAGAAAAAACAATAATAAGATGAACCAAAAGAAAAATCTGCTGACCACCGCATTGGCCGTCCTGACAGCCTTTAGTAGTGTTTCGGCCCAAGGAGGCGAAGACGGCGGCAGCACTTACGAGAAATTCCGCGTGGGCGGATATGGTGAAATGGTGGCTAATTTCAAGGATTACGGCATCAACCGGTATTGGGGCAGCAAAGTAGGGAATCCCAAGACGGATCGCAATACCATCTCCATTCCCCGCTTCGTGATCGCTTTCGACTATAAATTCACACCCAAATGGATATTGGGAGCCGAAATCGAATTTGAAAGCGGAGGAACGGGAGCTGCTTACGAACTGGAGAACAGCGAAAACGGTGAATATGAAACGGAAATAGAAAAAGGCGGTGAAGTAGCTTTGGAACAGTTCCACATCACGCGCCTCATCCTCCCGGAAATCAACGTACGCGTAGGACATGTCATCGTACCGGTAGGTTTGACCAACTCCCATCACGAACCCGTCAATTTCTTCGGTACGAGCCGTCCGGAGGGGGAAACGAAAATCATCCCCTGTACTTGGCATGAAACGGGTCTCGAATTGTTCGGTACGCTGGGTAAGGGATGGGCTACGTTCGACTACCAGGCTATGGTAGTGACCGGCCTCAACGCCAATGGTTTCGACCGTAAGACTTGGGCCGGAAGCGGTAAGACCAGCATCTTCGAGTATGACAACTTCACCTCACCGGCCTACGTGGCTCGCGTGGACTACCGTGGAGTGCCGGGTCTGCGCGTGGGAGGTTCATGGTATTTCTGCAACAATATAGCAGCCAACTCGGACAAACCGACGGTTTATACGCGTTACGGCGACATCCCGGTAAGGATCTACACGGTAGATGCACAGTACATCAACCGCTTTCTGACCTTCCGTGGAAACTGTATTTTCGGGAATCTCGGCAAAAGCGACAAGTTGAGCCAAGCCAACCTGAACTTAGGAAACAACAGTCCTTATACCCGTGCTACACCTATCGCCAAAAAAGCCGTGAGCTACGGTGCGGAACTGGGCTTGAACCTGCAAGGCATCGCAGGCACCCCCAAATGCCCCGCCCTTTACCCGTTCGCACGTTACGAATACTACAACCCACAGGAGAAGGTGATTGCCCGTCAGGGCCCTGATGACCGCGAGAAGGTAGGCATGTGGACGGCCGGCCTAAACTGGAAGGCCCTGCCGAACTTAGTGTTCAAGGCCGACTACACGACCCGTAAAATCGGCGGCGGCAAATACAACAGCGAAAATGAGTTTGCCATCGGTGTAGCCTACGTAGGTTGGTTCTGGAGCAAATAACAGGAGAATATATCATTTCAAATCATTCATAAAAAAACAAAATCATGAAAAAGAAATTTTTCTATTCAGCCTTATTCCTTATGGGAATGGCCTTTACAGGTTTCACCGCTGCTTCTTGTAGCGATGACGATGACAACACCGGCAATGGCCCGGGTACGAACCCCGGCACCGAAGGCAACGGTGGCTTGGACGCTGCTGCGAATTTGGACTACAATGCGGAAAACGCTGCCAGTTGGCGCAACTATTCGCTCCAAGTAGCCAAGTTGCTGCAAGAGGATGCCACGACCCTCTATGACAGTTGGGAGAATACCTTCCAAGGCGGAGAGGCTTTCAAAAAGACTTTCACGGAACACAACGGCGGCGATTACACCTCGGCATTGAGCTGTATCGAACAAATCATCGACAAGTGCGTGGAAATCACGGATGAAGTGGGTAACTCCAAAATCGGCGACCCCTACAACAAATGGACGGCCGGACAGCATACCGAAGCCCTCTACGCCGTAGAATCTTGGTACAGTTTCCACTCACGCGACGACTATTCCAACAACATCCGTTCCATCCGCAACTCTTACTTCAACAGCATGGACAGTACTATTAGCCAATACTCATTGTATAATCTGGTACAAAAAATCGATCCTGCATTGAACACAAAGGTTGCCAACGAAATCGAAAGTACGAAGAACGCTATCCTTGCCATCCCGCAACCGTTCCGTAACAACATCGGCGACGTAAAGGCTCCTGTGGCACAATCGGCTTGTATAGCCTTAGGAGAAACCCTTGACAAAGAATTGAAGGCTGCCATCCAGAACGCATATAACAACGGAACCATCACCGATGCAGAAATGGACAGCGTAGTAAGCGGCTTTGTGTACAAGGTGGTATTGCCGACTTATAAGGATTTGAAAGAAAAGAACACAGCCCTCTGTGCAGCCGTTCAGAACTTCTACAACACTCCGAGCGACGCTACTTTCGAAGCAGCTTGCGACGCATGGTTGGTAGCCCGTATGCCGTGGGAACAGAGCGAAGCCTTCTTGTTCGGCCCGGTCGACATTCTCGGTCTTGACCCGAACATGGATAGTTGGCCTTTGGATCAGGTAGCCATTGTCAACATCTTGAACTCCGGCAACTTCGACGATCTGAACTGGGAAGACGGTGACACGGAAGACGAAATCTCTTCTTCACAAGAGGTAAGAGGCTTCCACACGTTGGAGTTCCTGTTGTTCAAGGATGGTAACCCGCGTACCGTTTCTGCACAATAAATCCGACTCATAAGTTCACTGTATCAATTAAAAGTGAAGACAGTCCTCACAAAGGCTGTCTTCACTTATGTGGTATAAAAAAGGAACTATAAAAACAGACATATCACAATGAACCATACTGTAAAATATTTAGCCCTGTTCTCCTTAGCCTTCAGCCTCGCCGCCTGCGACGACGACGGATTGGACGTGAGGGACGTGGAAATCCCGCAAGGTTACGCCCTTTCGGCCGGAGTCTCCACCATTTTCCTCAACAGCTCCGTGGCCTACGACACGCAGGCCGACTGGATCGATGCCGACCCCGATTATGCCATGCGCTTCCGCGACGGCGACGGATTGTACGACGACACGCGTACCATCTCGGGAGGCCTCGGCCCGGTCTATGCAGGATATTCCTGCGGAAGCTGCCATCGCAATGCCGGACGTACGAAACCGGAGTTATGGAACGGCGGAGGAAGCTTCGGCGAAGGAGGGAGCGGCTCTTACGGCTTCTCTTCCATGTTGGTGTACATCAGCCGCAAGAACGGCGCATTTTTCCAGAATTACGGACGCGTACTTCATGACCAAGCCATCTACGGCGTTAAACCGGAAGGCAAGTTGAGCGTCAAATGGCATTACGAGAAAGGGGCATTCCCCGACGGAGAACCCTATGAACTGTGCTATCCCGAATACAGCATCAGCGAATGGTATGCCGACAGCATCGCGCCCGAAGACTTGTTCTGCACCGTCAGAATCCCGTTGCGCCATGTAGGCATGGGGCCGATGATGGCCATCGACCGCCACGAAATAGAGCAACTGGCCGCGAAGAGCAACTACCCGGAATACGGTATCAGCGGGCGCGCCAACTATATCACGGAAAAAGGGAAACTGCAATTAGGGCTGAGCGGCAACAAAGCACAGCATGCCGACCTGACCGTGGAACTTGGCTTCAGCAGTGACTTGGGCGTCACGAACAGCCGCTATCCGGAAGAGATCTGCGAAGGACAGCTCCAGATGCAGGACGGAAGCATGATGGGACTGACATACGACCAGTTGGACATCAGCGCGGAAGAAATGGAGGATGTGGACTTGTACATGCAGGGCCTTGGTGTACCGGCCCGCCGCGACGTGAACGATCCTACGGTGAAACGCGGGGAGGAGATGTTCTACCAAGCCAAATGCCACTTGTGCCATACCGTCACGCTGCATACCCAACCCCGTGGTTCCACTTTGCTGTTAGGTACGCAACTGACGTGGTTGGGCAGCCAGACCATCCACCCCTACTCCGATTTCCTGCTTCACGACATGGGAAGCGAAATCATGGGTGTAGGATTGAACGACAATTACGTAAGCGGACTGGCTCGCGGCAATGAGTGGCGCACCACTCCACTTTGGGGTATCGGGCTACAGGAAAAAGTCAACGGTCACACTTACTTCTTGCACGACGGACGCGCCCGTAACTTTACCGAAGCCATTTTGTGGCACGGCGGAGAAGGGGAAGCTTCGAAGAACCTGTTCAAACAGATGAAGAAAGAAGACCGTGCGGCACTCATCCGATTTCTGCAATCCTTATAACAAGACGACGAAAGCCTCTTGACAGAACAAGCATCAAACAAAGAAAAAAACAGAAAACAATGAAAAAAATATTTGCGATGACCCTATTGGCGGCTCTCCCTCTTGCCGCCATGGCACAATATGAAGAGGGCAGCGAAAACGGCGTGGTGTCCCTGGCCGGACGCGAAGGGTTCTCCATCCAAACGAAGAAAGCCGACTTTGTGTTCAAACCTTACCTGTTGGTGCAGACTGCGGCTCACATCAATTGGTACGACGACGAAGGCCTGGACAAGGCTTACAACCAAGACAACTTGGCTAATTCGGGATTTGCCGTACCGTATGCCGTACTCGGATTTACGGGAAAAGCGTGGGGCAAGGTATCGTTTAACCTCTCTATCAATGCAGCAGCCAGTGGCGGAGCCATCCTTCAGCAGGCATGGATCGACGTGGCCATGAAAGAAGCTTTTGCCGTACGTATCGGTAAATTCAAGACACCCTTCTCTCACGGTTACCTGATGACGCTAGGCGAAACCATGATGCCTACACTCCCGACTTCGCTGACCGCGGCGGTCATCATGCCTTATTCGTTGAACGCCGTCACACCGAACATCGGGACGGGATTCGATCTCGGCGTGGAAATCCACGGTTTCGCAGCCAATAAGTTCGGATATGAAATAGGAATCTTCAACGGTACCGGCGCATCGGTCAACACGGCTACAAAAACCATCAGCGACGACTGGCACATCCCGTCCCTGCTCTACGCCGGACGTTTCACCTTCATGCCGAAGGGTATCATGCCCGCCACGCAGGGTAACCCCGACCGCCTGCACGAAGACAAATGGATGTTAGGCGCAAGCGCCAACCTGAATGTGGAAAGCGAGAGTGAAAGCACCAACGACACCCGCGCCGGACTGGAGTTTGCCATGCTGAAAAACAAGCTTTATATCGGAGCCGAAGCCTACTACATGCACGTGGGATTCACCGACCGGCAAAAGATAGACAAGACTTACGATTTCTTGGGCGGCTACGTCCAAGGCGGTTATTTCGTGGCTCCCCGCGTACAGGTTGCCGCACGTTACGACTTCTTTAACCGCAACGGCGTGGACACGAATGGTTTCCTCAATATGCCGGCCGTAGGATGCAATTATTTCTTCAAGAACTGTAACCTGAAACTGCAAGCTATGTATCAGTTCATCGGACGCACCGGACACGACACGCAACTCGACCGTGACAACGACGACCTTGGGTTGGCCAAGCACTCAGGCACCATACAGTTGCAATACTCTTTCTAATATTCGTTAATTCAGCCGATAAAGAATTTACAATGAAAAAAAACTATGGTATATTTGTTCTCCTGTCTGTAGCAATGGGACTCACCGCCTGCGACGACGGCTCCATCCCACGGAAGGAACACACGGCTACGCATACCGGTTTTACGGCCAAACTGACCGGGCACATCACTGGTGCGGACAGTTGGCCGGAATATTACCAGCTTGTGTTGGCCGGATTCGGAGACAGCGAATACGCGACTACGCAAGTGCTCGTCAGCCCCGATGCGAACAGCAACGTGAGCCTCACCCTGCCTAACATCGGGAGCGACGTGAAAACCATCGAGCTATGCGTGACCAACCGGTTGCGCAAACGTGTCCTGACGTATCAAAGTCTGGATGTAGCTTCGATTTCGGGAGATACGCTCTACATGAATGCCGGACAGGTGGATGCCCACATGTATGCAGCCATACAAGAGAGCATATTTGACAAAACCTGCGCACAGTGCCACGGAGGAAGTACCTCTCCCGCAGCCGGACTTTACCTGACGGCCGACAAGAGCCATGCCAGCCTTGTAAACCAACCGTCTACACAGGTCGAGGACGGCATCCGTGTCATTCCGGGCAACGCCGAAGAAAGCATCTTGCATAAGGTAATCAATCCAGGCAATGTACTCGGCTTAGGTTTCAGTCACGAAAATATGATAACTTCATCAACCGACCTGCGGCTCATAGACGAATGGATCAACGCAGGCGCCAAAGAATAGAAACAACATGGATAAAAGCAAAGTTTTTTGGGAAGATCTGGGTGTAACGGCGGAAATATCCGCCTTTACCCCACAAGATAAGATAGAAGAGTTCCACGTCATGTTGCATGTGAAGCCGAGAGCCGAACTCTTCGACGGACAACTCAAACGAATTTACGAAGGAGAGGAACGGCTGTTGCGGTTGCCGCAGGTCATGGGTGCCGACGTCATCCTGAAGCGATACTTTCTCAGCGATTCGACCAACCAACAGCCTCTGATGAAGCAGGAAGCGGACTGTTCCGTATCCGTCATACAGCAGCCACCACTCGACGGCAGCAAGGTGGCCGTATGGCTATATCTGCAAAAAGGCAGCAAGGTAGCCAACGTGAACGGTGTCATCGTGGCGGAACACAACGGTTACCGTCATTTATGGAAGATGGGCATGCACGAACACAAGGGCGACTCGGCCTGGCAAACGGAATCTCTGCTCATCAATTACGAGGAAACCTTACAAAGCTTCAACGCCACGCTGGCAGGCAACTGTATCCGTACGTGGTTTTTCGTACGCGATGTAGACACACAGTACGCCGGCATGGTGAAAGCACGTAAGGAAAACTTCGCCGAACAAGGACTCACCGAACGGACCCACTACATCAGCAGTACGGGCATCGGCGGACTGCCCGCAGACACACGGGCCTTGGTACAGATGGGAACGTATGCCCTCACGGGGTTTGAACCTTCACAGCAACGCTACCTGTACGCTCCCACCCACCTGAACCCTACTTATGAATACGGGGTTACGTTCGAGCGGGGTACCGTCATGGAATACGGCGACCGTGCTCATGTATTCCTCAGCGGCACGGCCAGCATCAACAACAAAGGGGAAGTGGTGCATGTGGGCAACATCGTGAAACAAACCGAACGCATGTGGGAAAATGTAGGAGTCCTGCTTGAAGAAGGCGGCGCATCATTCGACGATGTCATGCAAATCATCGTTTACCTGCGCGATGTCTGCGATTACCCGACCGTGAAAGAGATGTTCGACCGACAGTTCCCCGACACTCCGAAAGTCATCACCTTGGCACCGGTATGCCGACCTACATGGCTTATCGAAATGGAATGTATTGCCGTGAAAAAACGTTGCAACGAAAAGTATCGCGACTTTTAAGGACTTATCCGGTACATTCCCTCTACATCATGAAGTCAGTTCCTTTCATACTACTTTTTTGTGCTGCCGCGGGCATCGGTATATCCACGTTTGTGGAAGATGCCCACGGCACGCCTTTTATCCAGACCTACGTTTACGGCACCTGGTGGTTCAAACTGTTATGGACTGCCGTCATGGTCACTTCGGCCGCACTTTTCGCACGCCGTAAAATGTGGAAAAACTTTCCGCTTCTCGTCCTTCATCTCAGTTTCGGCGTGATATTCGCCGGAGCGCTCACCACCGCCTTTACCGGACATAAAGGAATATTGCACTTGCGTAAAGGCCAGCCTACGGGAGAATATGTCAACGAACGGAAACAAGTGGCACGCCTGCCTTTCATGATGCGTTTAGACAGCTTCCGCATAGCATATTATCCGGGCACGGAAGCTCCTGCCGACTACGTGAGCCAAATCTCCTGCCAGCATATCGACGGCGACATCTTTGCCCGGCCAATTGTTTCCATGAACCGGATTTTTTCTGCACAAGGGTACCGTTTTTACCAGTCTTCCTACGATGAAGATTTGGAAGGCAGTTGGCTTTCGGTAAACTATGACCCTTGGGGGACGGGCATCACCTACACCGGTTTCTGCCTGATGGGGTTGGGTTGCCTGCTCCTGCTGTGCGCCCGCGACGGAGGCTTCCGCCGTCTGTTAAGGCATCCGCTGATTCGGAAAGGCGGACTGTTCCTAATAGCCTTGTTTGGGGGCTGTCAACTGAAAGCCGACCCGGCCTTGCCCGTAGTCAAGCGGGTACAAGCCGACAGTCTGGCTATCCAACAAGTGGTCTACAACGACCGCGTCGCCCCGTTCAACACACTTGCACGGGATTTCATACAAAAAATATACGGACGACCATCCTTCCACGGAATCACTCCGGAACAGGTGGTGAGCAGTTGGATGCTCTACCCCGAAGAATGGAACCGCACCCCCATTATCCGTATCAAAAATCAGGAGTTGCGCACCGCTTTAGGCCTTAAAGAAGAATATGCCTCGCTCAATCATTTGTTCGACGGGACACAATACAAGCTACAGCCTTTATGGCAACGAGAACAAGGTAACCGGAGCAAACTGGCCCAGGCCATACAGGAAACAGACGAAAAAGTAGGACTCATCCTCATGCTCCGGCAAGGCACGCTCATCCGTCCGCTACCGCCCGACGTTACACCTCTCAGTACCCAGAAAGTCAACGCCGAACTGTGGTACAACCGTATTCCCTTCAGCAAAATCCTGTTCATGGTCAACCTCACTTTAGGCTTTGCCGCCTTCGGATTATTCATGTTCAGGATGCTGACGAACCGTAAGGAGAAAGCCGTAAGCCGACGGGTATGGGGCACAGCCCTCTGCCTCACCACCCTGTTCCATGCCACAGGATATGCCTTGCGCGGTTACATCAGAGGCGGTTTCCCCCTGAGCAACGGATACGAAACGATGCAGTTCGTCGCTCTGGCAGTCCTCCTGACCGCCTGCCTGCTTCAACGGAGGTTCCCTTTCACCCGGCCTTTCGGTTTCCTGCTTTCCGGCTTCACCCTGCTCGTGGCCTACTTGGGCGAGATGAACCCGCAAATTACGCCCCTCATGCCGGTATTGGCATCCCCGTGGCTGAGTTGGCACGTATCGCTCATCATGATTTCATACGGCCTTTTTGCTTTCACCTTTCTGAACGGCATCCTGGCCTTGTGTCTTATAGGGAAACAAAAAAACACGGCTTCGCCGATTACAGGAGAACAAATCGAACAACTCACCTTGTTGAGCCGTCTTCTGTTATATCCGGGCACCTTCCTGTTGGGCATAGGCATTGTGTTGGGAGCCGTATGGGCCAATGTGTCGTGGGGCAGTTACTGGTCGTGGGACCCGAAAGAAGTGTGGGCACTTGCGGCGTTCATCATTTACGGCATCTCTTTCCACCGGAAAAGCCTGCCCTATTTTCAACGTCCATGGCTATTCCATGGCTATATGATCTTCGCTTTCGCCGTAGTCCTGATGACCTACTTCGGAGTCAATTATCTGCTCGGTGGCATGCACAGCTATGCCAATTCTTAACAAAATCACTACTATCAGGTATTGCACAAGCCGGATTTTGCAAGTAATTTTGCACGCTGTATAATTATATATAGGTAGTAATGATGAGATTATCGGATGTCAACACGAACGAAACCGTGATGATATCACACATAGAAGGCAGCGGAGCCTTCAGAGCCCGCTTGAGTGAAATGGGGTTTGTCACAGGGAAAACCGTCAAGAAACTGTTTACTTCTCCTGTGGGAAATCCTATTGTTTTCGAACTGATGGGAGGACAAATCGCCCTGCGAAAGAGCGAAGCTGAAAAAATACAAGTCACTGTTTCGGGCACGGCAGACGCTCCATCTACGACACCGGAAGCGGACATCCCTGCCCCATCCACAGACATTCCCACAGACATTCCGACTCAAAAGCATCGTTCAGACCGGCATCAACGAAGAAGCGGAAGCGTTATGCCGCCGTCTCCACACACGGGATGCCCCAGTTGCGGTCCTTCCGGACGTCGCATCACCACCGACACGCCGGCCGAAGCCGGAGTGATTACAATAGCTTTGGTCGGTAATCCGAATTGCGGCAAGACCTCACTTTTCAATGCAGCCTCGGGGGGACACGAACGTACCGGTAACTACAGCGGAGTGACCGTCAGCAGTGTCGTGGGAGAAATGGTCTTCGACGGACGGAAAATCCGTTTGGTAGACCTGCCGGGCACCTACTCTATCCGTGCTTTCAGTCCGGAAGAGGCGTATGTGGCACACGAACTGGAAAGCGGCCGGATAGATGCCGTCATCAATGTGCTCGATACAACCAATCTGGAACGGAATCTGTTGCTCACCATGCAACTGAAGGAACGGAACCTGCCGCTCGTCGGAGCCTTGAACATGTATGATGAGTTTGAAGAAAGCCAAAGTACACTCGACATCGAAGAACTGAGCCGTCGTTTGGATATGCCTCTCTACCCTACCGTAGCCCGTAAGCGCATCGGTATCGATACCCTGCTGAAAAAAGCCATCGAACTGGCCGACCAACATATTGCACTTCACCGTGCAGGCATACAAGGACATACCCACGAGGCCGCCTGTTGCAACGATCCGGAGCACTGTACCCACTGTAGCGGAAAAGGAGCTCATCCGGAAGATATGGACGCAGACAACGGAAGCGACACGGCCTGTCCGTGCCCCGAACGCGAACACGAAGATGTGGAACGCTATTCCCATATCGGACAAATACTCGACGGCATTTACATTAAAAAACACGGACGCAGTCATCAGGTCACCACAACGTTAGACCGACTGCTGGCCAACCGCTGGATTGCCTATCCGTTGTTCGTGGCCATCATGTGGTTCATCTTTTGGGTCACGTTCACCATCGGACAATACCCCATGGACTGGATAGACAACGGTGTGGCATGGCTCACCGCCCTCTGCGAGAGCCAAATGCCCGAAGGCACGCTGCAAGCTTTGGTTTGCGACGGCATATTAGGCGGCGTGGGCAGCGTCATTGTCTTCTTGCCCAACATCCTGATTCTTTATTTCTTCATCTCCATATTGGAAGATTCGGGCTATCTGGCACGTGCCGCCATGTTGGCCGACCCGTTGTTCAACAAACTGGGACTGCACGGAAAATCCTTCATTCCCATGCTGATGGGTTACGGATGCAACGTACCGGCCGTCATGGCTACCCGTACGATAGAAAATCCCAAAAGCCGTATGATTACCATGCTGGTCACTCCGATGATTTCATGCAGCGCACGCATTCCGGTGTATGTAGTATTTGCCGGGGCATTCTTTCCCCAAAACGCCTCCACCGTCATGCTCTGCCTTTACGTGTTCGGGACAGGTATGGCCTTGTTTGTAGCATGGGTATTCAGCAAGATCTTCATGCGTCGGTATGAAAGCCATTTCGTCATGGAACTCCCTCCTTACCGCCTGCCCAGTTCGCGCGGTGTTTGCCGCCATACGTGGGAGAAAGGACGCCAATACTTACGTAAGATGGGAGGCATCATCTTGGTGGCCAGCATCGTGATTTGGGCTTTAGGGCATTTCCCCACGGGAAACGGTGAACTGACAGAAGCCGAACAACAGGAACAATCCTACATGGGCCGGATAGGCCATGCCATCGAACCGGTAATCCGTCCGTTAGGTTACGATTGGCGAATGGGCGTAGGTATTATAGCCGGTGTCGGCGCAAAGGAACTGATGGTCAGTACACTCGGAGTGTTGTACAACTGCGCGGCCGAAGACGCGGAACCGGAAACCACCGAAGACGCTTCGCAGACCCGCCTGGCGCAAATACTAAGTCAGCACACCACCCCCGAAGCCGCATTGAGTTACATGATCTTCGCACTGCTTTATTTCCCTTGTCTGGCTACGATTGCAGCCGTCAAAGGAGAAAGCGGCACATGGAAGTGGGCCATTTTTACGGCGGCATACACTACCCTATTGGCCTATGTGACGGCTTTTGCCGTCTACCGCTTGGCATTGCTCTTTTAAGTAAATCATAGGGTTTCCCGACGAGGGGAGATGAGCGCAAAACAGCCTCATCGGGAAACCTTTCCACCATTATCAACGAAACACTACATTTTATGCTAAAAAAGATTTTCGCACAAAGCGCAACCTTGCGCCTTGCATACTTGTCGTGTGCCACCGCAATCGGCATGCAGTCTCCACTTTTCTGCCAACGGGTAAAATGGGAAATCTCCGGAACGACCGAAGGACTGTGGAACATCACCGACGGGAAAACCGGCTGGTGTAACCTGCTTGAAGTCTCGGCAGAAACCGGACTATGGAAAGACGCACAACTGGAAACCGCAGCCATTTCTACTTACAATCTGGGGATTCCGGTAGCCGGAGACTTACAAGCATTCAGTTGTATAGATGCCGGTCCGGACAAGGCCTTCCGTCTCATCGAAGCGGGAATCCGGCAAAACATCGGTGACAAGGGTTCCGTATATGCCGGACTGAGAAATATCGACATGGACCACTTTACGACCCCATTCACAGCTCTTTTCACCAACGCCTCGCACGGAAACTTCCCTATCTTGTCGGCCAACTTCCCGTTAGCCACTTATCCTTTGGCAGCCCTTTGCCTGCACACGGAATTCTCCCCCTTGCCAGGTCTCACCTTTCGCGAAAGCCTCTACAACGGCGTGGCCAGCGACCGTATCAACCGTCAGTTCCGTTTCTGCCCCCGTAGCGACGGGATGTTCAACATCGGCAGCCTGTCCTACCACATCGGCGAAGAAGACCGCCATCATGGATATTACGCCGTAGGATATGCCCTCGGCTCCAGTCCGTCCGAAACATCCGCCGACAAAACTTTCAATTACGCTTTGTGGACCTTGATAGAACAACCCCTCCTGCATGTCGGCGAAAGCCATTTGGGAGCCATGTGGCAGGGTGGCACGTCGCCGGCTTCACGCAGCACATGCCGTCATTACTGGGGAGCGGGGCTTATCTGGAGTAACATTCCGCCCCGGATGACCCAAGTGGGATTGGTGGTCAACCGTGCCCTCTATGCCGACGGCCGGGAAACCGACGTGGAACTGACCGGAAGCTTTCCCGTATGCAACCATTTCACCCTCCAGCCGGCCGTACATTGCATCAACACCAACGGGAACTACACTGCGGCAGCACAACTGCGGGCCATATTGGAATTCGGAAACTGAACCGGGTCATAAAGGAAGATTGCCACGTCCGGCTCTCGTCTATTAAACATCAAAAACAGACGGGCAAAGACGGACAGCAAACGGAATAAAAAGAAAATCGCGATTAAGCGAGCGCAGACCGAGCTTGCTCGAAGTCTGCCGAGTGGAGCGATTTATGCAAATAACGGCCTGTTTCCTTTTCCTTTCCCGCGGTTTGCAGTAACTTTGTGCGGCTAAACACAAAGCATAACGACATGACAACAACATCTCCCGCTTCGGCAGTTCCCTATACCCATACCCTTCCCTGCGGCATGCGCGTCATCTGTGCCCCTTCTGCCACGGACGTGGTATATTGCGGCATCGCCGTCGATGCAGGCACACGCGATGAACTGCCGGACGAAAACGGACTGGCACACTTTTGCGAGCACCTGACTTTCAAAGGGACGCACCGGCGCCGCTCCTGGCATATCCTGAACCGCATGGAAAGCGTAGGAGGGGACTTGAACGCCTACACGGGCAAAGAGGAAACCATTTACTACACGGCTTTCCTGAAAGAACACTTCGCACGTGCTGTGGATCTGCTGGCCGACATCGTGCTGGGCAGCACCTATCCCCAAACAGAGATGAACAAAGAGGTGGAGGTGGTCATCGACGAAATAGAAAGCTACAACGACTCGCCTTCCGAATTGATTTTCGACGATTTCGAGAATCTGATTTTTTGCGGCCACCCTTTGGGACGTAACATCCTGGGCGAAGCCGGATGCCTGCGCGGATTCCACAGCGAGGACATCCAACGTTTCGCCCGGCGGCTGTACCGTCCCGACCGGATGGTTTTCTTCGTCTACGGACGCATCGAACCGGCACATGCCTGCCGGGAAATCACCAAAGCCCTGAAACGGGTGGCTTCCTCCTTGCCCGAAGGCCATCCTTTCCAGACGCTCCTCCAAACCGACGCTTCCCCTGCCCGGCCTGACAGGAATGATGCCGGACGCACGGCTGTACCGGAATACCGCCCCCAGACCGTCACGCTGCACAAAGACACCCATCAGGCACACGTCATGATAGGCGCACGGGCCTACAGTGCCCGCGACCCGCGCCACCTGAGCCTCTATCTGCTGAACAATATCCTGGGAGGCCCGGGCATGAACTCACGCCTCAACCTGAGTCTGCGCGAGAAGCACGGACTCGTATATACGGTGGAAAGCGTCATGACCACTTACACCGACACCGGCTTGTGGAGCGTATATTTCGGCTGCGACCCTCACGACGTGGCACGTTGCCGTCGGCTTGTGCTGAAAGAACTGCGGCGGCTGGCCGAAGCCCCGTTGGCTCCCCATGCGTTGGAAACCGCCAAACGGCAAATCAAAGGCCAGATAGGCATCTCTTACGACAACTTTGAAAACGTGGCGCTGGCCATGGGAAAGACGTTCCTGCATTATGACCGGGCACGCGACCTGAACCGTCTGTACCAAAAGATAGACGGGTTGACGGCGGAAGACCTTCATGCCGTGGCACAGGAGCTTTTCCGTCCCGAAAATTTGACATTCCTCATCTACCGATAGCCCTCTACAGAGAGCCATAAATCATTCTCAGCCGAACGTAAAACGAATCTCAGCCAAACGAAATTTCAATCGCCTGAGATTGATTTTTCATTTGGCTGAGATTGATTTACCTCTCTCCTGAGAGTAATCAAGCACCCTTTTGAAAAGTGCTTCAAAGAGGGTTTAACCTGCTCTTTTACTTCAAGATAACCTTTCGCACGACAGGCGTTCCGTCCCCTTCGGTCTCGCAGACGACAAGGTAGAGGCCACGGCTCATCCCGGACACATCAAAAATACATACATTTCCTTTGGGACGGGCAAGGGCGGTCTGCATGCCCCCCACCGTCACGAGACGCACCTGTTCCAACGGAGCGGACGACTGCACCACAACGCGCCCTTGTGCTGTCCCGACCGTCACGTCCGGTATCATCCCTGCCGTTTCCACGCCGGAGGGGTCATACATCAACACGGCGACTTCCGAATCGGAGGTCTCGCCGAAACGCCCGGTAGCCCGTACGGTATAAATGTTTTCACCGGCAAGCGGTTCGGCATCCGTAAAGGTCACGTCCGGCGTTTCGCCTAACTTTATTCCGTTGCGGTACACGGCATATCCTTCTACCATGGTTTCCGAAGGAGCGGAATAAATCTCCACGTCGTCGATTTGCCACCAGTAAGACAACCCGACATCGTTCGTGTCGTAAGCATGGAAAGCCACGCGCATGCGGTCGGACTGGTATGCGAAAAGGTCGATGGTGATTTTCACATATTGGTTCAGCACATCGCAGTCTTTGATTAAGTCGTATACCGGTGTCCATGTTTCCCCACCGTCAGTACTCACTTCCACATAATAGTATTGCTCCTTGACGTTTTTCTGCGGAGCAATAGACTTACTCCAGAATGACAATTCACGGCCATAAGCGAACACGGGAGAGATGAGACGTTCGTCCTGATGCGCATCCTCCCACGCACTCTTCATGTACATGGAATAATTCCCGCTGTAAGGCATATAGTTCTTGGCAGCCTCCTGCCACGTCCACCCCCTGTCACCGGCATTTTGAATGACCCAACCGTTGGGATTGGCCGTATCTTCAAAACCGTCTGACAACACGGGAGTACCCTCTTGCGGAGCCGTCCATGCCAATTCCACCTTCCCGTCCTCCGTCACGCGGGCGGACAAGCCGGACGGGGGCAGAATGACATTAGACTGTTGATGTACGGTCAATATGGTTTTCAGTCCGGCATCCGAAGGCGAAGTGAAGGCCAGTTCCGCCTTGCGCGTCTGTGCCGTGGCGTTTTCGGTCAGGGTTTCCAACGTGACGGTGGTCTTTCCCGCTTCTCCCTGCTGCGGTGCCAGTTTCAACCAATCGGGTAAACCGGACACAGTCCAGTCTACATCAGCCTCCACCGAAAGCTCGAGCTTATCGCCCGCCGCACCGCCAAGCGTTACAGCCTCTTCGGACAGTTTGATCTGATGTCCCAGGTTCTCCAGATTGAACGAAAGGGTTTCGCCACACGATGAGATATGCGTCAGGGCAAAGCGCGCCACTGTGCCGTCGCTGTAAAAAGGCTTCACTTCTGCATCGCCTCCAAAAGCCGTACGCCCGCTCTCCTCGCTGAAAGCCGCTTTTTCTATGTTCCCGTCGGCCGTAACCGTACCGCCCGGCCGGAAAACGTATACTTCGTCCAGACGGGTTGTCCCGTTGTAGTTCACGTTACCGCCCGTATAAGCCGGATTGATACGGTAAACCAACAGGCCGGATTCCGGCAGCCCACTATCGAACGTGCTGCCCTCCTTGCGGCGGTATTCCACCACAAAATATTCTTCGGAACCGATGGGCCTGATTTTATAAGCCACATTCTCTTTCTTCTCTCCCCCGACCGGGTTCAACACGTATGTACCCGGTTCCGAAATCTCCGGAATCTCGTCTATCCAACCGCAATAGCGGTACTTCGTATAAGCCGACATCTGCTGGGGGACAAGCAGGTTGTCGGACATCAAATCCCAGACACCCACGGGATTCAGGTCGTCGTTCACGTGGTAGAGGTCGTACGTCCCCAAGGAATGCGACATTTCGTGGCAAATCACTCCGGTGTTCAACGGCACGGGTTCCAACGACGCCCAACCGTTCGCATCATCGAACACCATCAGGTAACCGACCAGTTTCTTACCTTTTATATATATGGCCTTTTCATCGGGCAAAGCCAGGTCGGAACGGTGCGGCCACAACAAATGGCGGTTGCTCAACTCCGAACGTCCGCTCAACACGATACACATGTTATCTACGATGCCGTCGTCGTCCGCGTCCAACGACGCGTCCTCCGGAAGCGCATCGGAAAGCCAGGCCGCCACTTCGCGTATGAGGGCTTGCTCGCGTGCCGCCTTGTCCACGTCGTCCTCATAACCGAGTTCATTAATCGAGCTTTTCTCCTTATAATATCCCCTCTCCCGGCTGGCACGATAGGATATGACCCGGCCGTCCACCGCTTCCGGGAAGAAACTGCTCTTCCAGGCAAGTTGCCCGTAAGAAGCCTCGCGGAAATAGTTGTATACGGAGTTCGCCCCCTGCGTGTCGTCATTAAACAACTGTTCGTACGCAGAAAAAGGACGCTCGAACATCTCGTCGTTATCTTCGTCTAAGAAACGTACGAAACAAACCAAATTACTTAAATTTCCTTTGTTCTTTTCCGCCCAGACCGGAATCAGGCCACACAAAGCCAGAAACAAAAGAAAAAACCTACAAGAATAAACTTTCACCATAACCGTTCGGCATTTGATTGATACTATCCGCAAAGATATTCATTTTTCCATACGATGCCGTGAATTACTTTCTTTTTTTCTATTCCGGAATGTAAAAACGGCTCATTAAAACAGGCATTTTGTTTTGCGGATTTCGTCCTTTTGCTTATCTTTGAGGGTGTTATAGGATTGCATAATTATGCAATCGCTCTCTTACTAAGAGAGCAACCGGTTCGCAGAAAGAATAAAAGCGGACAAAAAGAGGCTAAAAACTATTTTCTAATTAAAAACAAACGTTTATGAAGAAGTATCTACTCTCTATTCTATTCGCCATGTTCGGCATCATCACTTATGCACAAAACGAACCGGCCATCACGCTTACCGCCAAGGTGGAAGGCAAGCCATTGACTCTGAACTTCGCCGTTTCCGAAGCTGGTCACAAATTCAAAGTAGACTGGGGAGACGGAAATTTGGTTGAAACTGAAGAAATAGCCGTTGACGATGGTTGGACTACCACCACAGTGACAGGCACTCCTTTAGGAGAAGGCAAAATCAGTGTTTATGGCGAAAAACTTGTGGTGCTCGACTGTAGTTATGCAGTCAATGACGGTACCAAACTTACGGCCTTGGACGTAACAAAAGCCACGGACTTGACCAAGTTGACGTGCAACACTCATGAAATCACGACCCTCGATGTGAGCAAGAATGTGAATTTGACAGAGTTGGTGTGCAGCAATAATCCTATCACCTCACTTGACCTTTCGGCCAATACCCAACTGACCTCGCTCGACGGAACCAACATGTCGCTTACGGAAATCGACGTGACAAAGAACACGGCTCTCAAAAAACTAATGCTGAACGACAACCAGATTGAATCCATCGACCTTTCGGCCAACCCGGAACTGAACACGCTCAACATCAACAACAACCTGCTGAGCGAGATAGACCTGAGCCAAAACACGGCTTTGGCCACAGTCAACATACAATCCAACAAATTAAGCACGTTGGATTTGTCTATGTGCGATAAGTTAAGCGTAGTTTTCTGCAACGGCAACGAAATTACCTCGCTCAAAGTGGGAAGCGTCAAAACCAGATTGAATTGCTCCGACAACCGCCTCTCGCTCGCCAACCTGCCATTGCCGGGAAGCAAATATTTCATTTATGCCCCGCAAAAAGGCATGCCCGTCGCCCAGCGTATCTGGCCCGGTGAGACGATAGACCTTTCCGCACAGGACAACCTCACCGGACTGGCTGCCGAAGCACAAAAGACCACATTCGTATGGAAGACAGGCGACACCGAACTGCAAGAAGGCACGGACTACACTGTGGAAAACAATGTATTCACATTCCTGAAAGCTTTCGACGAACCTGTTTATTGTGAAATGGCCACAGCAGCTTTCCCGGACTTCGCCGACGCCAATATATTCAAGACGGAAAACGTGACCGTGGAAACCGAACCGGAACTCTACTTGACACTCACGGCACAGGTAGACGGAAACGAACGTAACCTGACTTTCGCTTCTACGACCGAAGCCAACCGCATCATCGTGGACTGGGGCGACGGCAAACGAGTGGCCAGTGAGGTTATCGCAATGGCAGACGAATACGGTACGACTACCACCGTAACCGGTACACCCGCAGGAGAGGGCCACATCAAAATCTACGCGCGTGAAATCTCAGTCTTCGGCTGCGACTCACGTGTGGACGGCGCACAAGTGACTGCCATCAACACATCAGCGGCCACCGACCTCCGTGAACTGAACGTGTATACCAACGCACTGACGATACTCGACGTGAGCAAAAACACGGCGTTGGAAGTGCTGAACTGCTACAACAACCCCATCACGGCACTGGATCTCTCTGCAAACACCATGCTCAAAACCTTGGACGCAAAGAACATGGAACTCACGGAAATCGACCTCGCGGCAAACACCGCGCTCAACAAGCTGACACTGAGCGACAACAAACTCACGGGAATCGACCTGGGCAAGAACACAGAACTCACAAGCCTGTACATACTGAACAATCAGATTGCGGACATAGACCTGAGTAACAACACCAAACTGACCTACGTCAGCCTCAACGGAAACAAACTGACTTCGCTCGACGTGACGGCGTGCAAGGAGTTAGGTTCGCTGTTCTGCATGAACAACCAACTGACGGAACTCAAGGCTGACAATGTGACCAAAAGCGTAAATTGCAGCAAGAACAACTTCACGTTGGCTACCCTCCCGGCACTGCCTTGCAAGACATATACTTACGCCCCACAAAATGCCATGCAGATTGCAGCGGAAGTAAAAGCGGGCGAGACCGTAGACCTCTCGGCACAAAACCATATCACCGGACTGGCAGAAAGTCCTCAAACGACTACTTACACATGGATGACCGAGGAAGGCACGGCACTCGTGGCCGGAACAGACTATACCGAAGAGGAGGGTGTATTCACGTTCTTGGTGAAACAAGACGTGCCCGTGTACTGCGAAATGACCACCGCCGCATTCCCGAAATTCAGCGGTTCAAATACGTTCAAGACCACAACCACACTCGTAGAAGGCGGAAGCAGCATAGAAGGCACACGCCACAATGCTCCTGTCATTACGGCCACACGTGGCAACGTCCTGATAACGGGACTGGCAAACGGTTGCGATGTGAAGGTTTACAACCTGTCCGGACAGACCATTGCCGTACAGACTTCAACCGGAAATGCCGTAAACTTCAGTCTCGAACCGGGCTTGTATATTGTAAAAGCGAATCACATTTCATGTAAAGTAAACGCTCAATAATACAACACATATACCGGAGAGGAGGGTAAGACAAGTTCTCATCCTCCTCTCTTATCTTCTACTGTCTACAAATCAATCATTCAAAAATAAGACGATCATGAGAAAAGGTACAGGAATAGCTTTCGTCTTGTTGGCCACCCTGGCTGTTTGCCAGCCGACTGAGGCCAAAAGAAAGAGCAAAAAGAACAAGAATGCAATAGCAGCACTGGTAAAAGACTCCGTCAATGCCGATTATAAAAAAGTGACTAAGAACGCCGCTGTACAGAAAGGCTTGTTCACCACCTTATACAATGCCAAAGAAGGAAAACTTTACTTCGAAATCCCGGACTCCGCTTTCGGGCGCACCTATATCCTGGCCAACCGTGTAGCGGCTACGAGCAACACGCGAGATTTCGTAGCCGGACAGATTGCCACACAGCCTTTATTGATTCGCTTCAGCAAGGACGAACGAAACGTGTACATACACCAAATACAAAGCAGCGACATCGTAGCGGGGACAGACCCTATAGAGTCGGCTTTCGACAAGAACTTTTATGACCCCGTGTTGAAAGGGTTTAAAATCGCGGCTCAAAACGGAAAGAACGTGGTGATCGACGTCACGGCCTTCTTCGGTGCCAACGAAAAAGCCATCAGTCCTATCAAGACTGATAATCCGTTAAGCAAATTGCTCGGAGGAGCCAACTCGCTCAAAGGAACTTTCGTGCCGGATGCCTCCGGTATCGTCAGCTCGAAATGTTTCCCGGAAAACATCGAAATCAAGAGCCGTCTTTCATTCACCCTCACCCCGCTCGGCCAACCTTACTCGGTCATCATGCACCGTTCACTCTTCGCATTGCCTGACGACCCGATGCCGATGCGCCTGCAAGACAATCGCGTAGGTTTTTTCTACTCCGACAAGAGCATATACACTTCGGAACAAGACCGCCTCATCCGGCGCACATTCATCCATCGTTGGCGTTTGGAACCGAAGAAAGAGGACTTGGACAAATACTTTCAAGGCGAACTGGTAGAACCGCAGAAACCCATTGTGTTCTACGTAGATTCCGCTTTCCCCGAAAAGTGGCGCACGGCCATCCATCAGGGAATAGAAGACTGGAACAAAGCTTTCGAGACCGCCGGTTTCAAAAACGCCATCAAAGCTGTGGATTATCCTAAAAACGACCCGGACTTCGACCCGGACGACATGCGTTACAGTTGCTTCAAATACGCTGCAACAGCCACAGCCAACGCCATGGGACCCAGCCATGTGGATCCGCGTACGGGCGAAATCCTTACCGGTGACGTCATTTGGTACCACAACATCATTTCTCTGCTCCACAACTGGCGTTTCGTACAGACAGGAGCGGTAGACCCAAGAGTACGTTGCCAGGTATTCGACGACGACGTGATGCGCGAATCCATCCGTTATGCAGCCGCTCACGAAATCGGTCACACGCTCGGCCTCATGCACAATATGGGGGCAAGCTACTCCTTCCCCGTAGATTCGTTACGCAGTCCCTCTTTCACACAGAAGTACGGTACGACACCGAGTATCATGGACTACGCCCGCAACAACTTCGTCGCCCAGCCGGGCGATGTAGAACGGGGGGTGAAACTGACACCGCCCGTATTGGGTGTGTACGACATCCACGCCATCAACTGGGGCTACCGTCTGATTCCCGGTGCCTCGACTCCCGAATCCGAAAAACCGACATTGGACCAGTGGATAGCCGAAAAGGCCGGAGACCCCATGTATGAATTCGGAGCACAACAGCTTTTCGGCACCGTGGACCCGACCGACCAAACGGAGGACTTGGGCAACGACCATATCAAAGCCGGCAACTACGGCATCAGCAACCTCAAGATTCTGATGCAAAACCTCGAAACATGGAACATGGAACGCGGCGAACGTTACGACGAGATGGAAAACATGTACCGTGAAATCGTCAACCAATACACCCGCTACCTGCGCCACGTCATGCCTTATATCGGAGGTATCCGTTACGAAGAGATACGGCAAGGCGACGGCAAGGAAACCTCCAAACACTATATCGACCGCGACCGGCAGCGTGAAGCCATGCTTTGGTTGTTGGAACAAGCCCGTACCTACAACGAGTGGCTGACAGTGAAAGAGCTGATCGGTAAATTTGAAATCAACATGAACGTAAACGACAAATTGCAGACCATGATTGTCAGCTCACTCATCAACTCGGCCACACTTTACCGTATTCAAGAAGGCGGTCTCGTGGATCCGGTACACAATTTCCGGCTCGACGAATATCTGAACGAGGTCACCACAGCCCTCTTCAAGGCCCCGACCGGAGGCCGTTTGTCTGATGCCGAACAGAGCTTGCAAGCCGCGGCCATCGCCCTCATGTTGAAAAATACGGGACTGGCTCCTACGGCAAAGGCCTCGACAAGCCTCACGGGAGATGCGGCCGCACTCCACACAGGCGCCATCGGCCAACCAGCGACACCGAAAGATGCTTTCGACGAAATGACTTCAAGCTTCCCTTGCTCTTGCGGCATGAGTCACGGCAACGAGTTTGCCCGTATCAACTTCGGACTGCCCACGCTGACAAAGGAACAAATCGGCGCTCTCATGACCGGACGCTTGCGCAAGGTGCTCAACCTTTATAAGTCGCGCCGTGCCGCTGCAACCGGTTCCACTAAAGATTTCTACGATTATCAGATTCTGCTCATCGAGCGGACATTTGCCAATTAAAAGCATTACACCATGGGAAAAAGAATAACTGCGCTGTTTATCGGCGCCTTATGTCTGGCCGGGGGACTGGCGGCACAAACTCCACAACCCATATTAAAAGGCAAGGTGATAGACCGCGGAGGCGAGACTGTCATCGGAGCCCACGTCAAATGGAAGAATGCACAAGGAGGAGCCGTAACCGATCTGGACGGTAACTTTTCGATTCCGGAAACAGGAACGGAACTGGTCATCTCATTCCTCGGATACAAAACCCAGACCATCAAAATCAAACCCGGACAGAAAAACCTGGTAGTCACGTTGGAAGACGACGCACAGGATCTGGACGAACTCGTCGTAGTAGGATACGGTACACAAAAGAAAGCTTCGCTCACCGGCTCCATCGAGACCATCAAGAGCGAAGACTTGCTGAGCCTGCCGACGGCCAACCTCGACGAAGCTCTTTACGGTCAGGTGGCCGGTCTGCAGGTCATGCAAACCACCGGTGACCCGAGTAGTGCCAAGGAAGCTAACCTGCATATCCGGGGTATCAATAATTCTCCTTTACTTGTCATCGACGGCGTACCGCGTTTCGGTACGACCACTAGCGACGGGGAAATGCGTCTGTCCGACCTGAATCCTGACGACATAGAAAGCATCTCCATCCTGAAAGATGCCGCTGCCGCAGCGGTCTACGGCGCCCGCGCCGCCAACGGGGTGATTTTAGTACAGACCAAACGGGCGTCCGGCAACCAGAAAGTGTCGGTCAACTACCGAGGCCAGATGAATATCCAGCAAGCCACACAATTGCCGGACTTCCTTGATGCCTACGAATACGCCAAGCTCTACAACCGTGCAGTGGAGAACACGCCGGGTACGGCCAACGCAGCCTACACTCCCGAACAGTTGGAAATGATACGCACACACTCCAATCCGAACGTGTACGGCGATGAAAACCTGCTGGATTATCTGGACAACGTGGGCTACACCACTACGCACAGCGTATCGGCCAACGGAGGTAACCAATACGTAAAATACTACATCTCGGGCGGATATACCCATTCCAAAGGTTTGTACAGCGGAGTCAACCGAGACCGTTTCAACTATTCAGCCAAACTGGATGCTACACTGACCAAAGGACTTGTGCTCTCGCTCGACATTACCGGTTCGCGCTCCAACAGCAAGAATTCCAGTTATACGACCATCGACAACGCCTACAACTCCTCTCCCCTCCAGGTATTGCGGTTCGACAATGGCTATCTGGCCAGCGTGGACGGCAGCAACCCGCTCATCAACGTGGAAGGCCTTGGAGGCTACATCAAAGACACGGGAAAGATGAACACCATTACGGCCAATTTGCGTTGGGAGCTGCCTTGGGTGAAAGGCCTCTCTGTCTATGCCCGGGCTACGTTCGACAACAATACCCGCATAGAGAAGACCTTCGACAAACCCGTTACGCTTTACACCTACGACCAGCAAACGGGACAGTTCGATACCGACCCGAACACGGTCTACCCGACCGCCAAAGTCTCCATCGAACAAATCGACCGTTTCGTAGACAACCAGCTTTATGAAGCCGGAATAAATTATAACCGTACGTTTGCCGCCAAACACGACGTAGGCGCCATGCTCGTAGCCAACTACCAACAGACGCACAACCAATACATGACGGGCGAAAACCAGAACGCCAGCATCTATCCGGAAACGATAGGGACAGCCGTGACCGCACGCCTGTTGGGCAGCGAGACTTACAACCAGCGTGCGTCCCTCATCGGACGACTGAACTACGGTTATGACTACCGTTACTTTGTGGAAGCCAGTTTCCGTGTAGACGGTTCCACTTATTTCCACCCCGATCATCGGTGGGGCTTCTTCCCTTCGGTATCGGCCTCGTGGGTGCTGTCTAACGAAACGTTCTTCAAAAACTGGAAACAAAAAGTGCTCTCCAATGTCAAATTCCGGGCTTCCACAGGTCTGCTCGGCGACGACGGACTGGTCGGAGAGTACTCTTACCTACTCACTTATATAGAGTCTACAAGAGAGGGTTACAACATAGGAGGTAATTACCGTCCGGGCATCATCATGTCTACAGGCAATTATCCCAATCCCGAACTGACGTGGGGAAAGTCGCACGACTATAACATCGCTGCCGACCTGGGCTTCTGGGACAACCGCTTCGGCCTGACCTTCGAACACTATTGGCGTTACGAAACGGACAAAATCACAGCCGCCCCGTCCTATCTCTACCCGCCCTCGACCGGCGTGGACGGCAACGTGCCCAACATGAACTTCAGCAAACTGAAAGCCTGGGGTTGGGACTTGACATTGACCCACCGCAACACCGTCGGCAAGGTGAAGTACAACGTAGATCTGACACTGGCCAAGAGTCAGGACAAATATCTGGATTTCGGCGATGAGTCGAGCGTTACTCCTAACCTGCGCCGTGTGGGACGCAGCAGCATGGTATGGTCGATGTATGAAGCCGAAGGCCTGTTCCAGTCGCAAGAAGAGATTGACAACTGGCCGCTCGATCAGGACGGACAAGGCAACGCCACACTAGCTCCCGGCGACATCAAGTACAAAGACCAGGACGGCAATCACGTGCTCGACACCAAAGACTTGATTTATGTGAAAAATTCTTCCAACCCGGACTTTAATTTCAGTCTGCGCCTCGGTGCAAGTTACAAAGGATTTTTCGTCAACGTCATGTTCCAAGGCGCCACAGGTTACCAACAGAACATCAAGGAGCTTTACACCACGAACAGCGGAAGCTTACAGCGGTTCCAGAAATACCATCTGACGGACACCTGGACACCGGACAATCCCGGTGCCTCACTGCCGCGCATCAAATTTGCCACGGCTAATGACAACAACCGTAAAGAGTCAACTTTCTGGGTAAGAGACTGCGACTTCCTGCGCCTGAAATCCCTGTCATTGGGCTACGCCCTGCAACCGGCCGTGCTGAAGAAACTCAAGTTGACGTCGGCCAGCATTGCCTTGCAAGGCAGTAACCTGGTCACTTGGTCTTCACTCAGCGACTTGGGGATGGACCCGGAATCGTTGCGCGGCTATCCTATCCAACGTTCTTACGGAATCACCTTGAATTTAGGTTTCTAAGTCTAACTTCTTAAAACGAATCGTTATGGATTTGCATAAATCGCTTACACTCGGCATAGCCAAGCAAGCTTGCCTCTGTTCTCGCTTAATCGCGATTTTCAAAAAATATATCCTCTGCGGATTGTTTGCCGCCGGACTCACCGCTTTCACGGGCTGCGACGACCTGTTCCGCGACACACCCGTAGACAAGATGTCGGAAAAAGACATCTGGAAGAACCCCATGCTTTTGGACGAGTATGTCTTGCCATGGTATCGGAACATGAACTCCGGCTTCTCTACTTACGTTCCCACGACCATCGCTTTGGTCAAAAGCGCTTCGCGTTACTACATGCCTTGGTTCGGCGATCAGATAGTGCCCTCCAAGAACGACTATTACAATGCCGGTTACGGTGATTTACTGAAAAGCAACACCAAAGAAATCACCAACTGGGCACAAGTACAATGGTCGAATTACTATACACAGATACAGTCCGTAAACCGCTTGTTTGTCAACCAAGGCGAGATTGCCGAAGGTAGCCAGAAACAGCGTATATTGGGCGAGGCATATTTCTTCCGCGCCTACTATTATTATATGCTCTGGAGGCAGTTCGGTGGGGTAATGCTCATCCAAGAGCCTCTCGACCCATTGAATGACAGCCGGAAATATCCGCGGGCCTCATACGAAGAAATGGTACGGGCCATCGTGGACGACGCCCGGACTGCCGCCACCGTCCTCCCTTTGGAATATGATGCTACGGACGAGGGGCGCATCACCCAAGGGGCAGCTCTCATGCTGGTGGCTAAAACATTCCAATGGGCTTCGAGCGACGTATTTCAGAATCAGGAAAAAACGTATCTGGGCTTCACTGACGACCGTTCTCACGACATGCTCGACTCGGCACGGGTAGCCTACGAAACCCTCATGGGCTTGCAGCACTACGACTTGATACAGATAGCCGGAACGGATGAGGAAAGTATCAAACAAGAATACCGGAACATATTCCTCACCAAGAACAGCAAGGAATCCATTCTTGAAGTACAGCACTCTGACGACGGCAATTACGACACGGGCTTCGGCCATAAACTGGATCGTGATGCCGCCGCTCCCCACTTTACGGGCACGACAGCCGCTTATACGCCCACGCAGAATCATGTGGATGAATATGGCATGCGCGCCGGCCTCACTTACGATGCACAGCACCCTTATGTGGGACGCGACTACCGCTTCTACGCCAATATCCTGTATGACGGCTCCACCTATAACGGGCATGTCATGGACATACACTACACACGCGAAGGCAACAACGAAATCCCGGGAGAGGACCTGACGGCCTACGGCACGTCCACCACAGCAGCCGTAACCCGCACGGGCTACTATATGGGCAAGTTCGTCAACGAAAAACAACAAATCAACAACGACGAAGCCTACGCCAGCAGCCAGAATTACATCATCTGGCGTTATGCGGAAGTATTGCTGGATTATGCAGAAGTAATGTTCCGGTTGGGCAACACAGAAGCGGCACGTACCCAAGTGAACGCCATCCGCCGCCGTGCGCACATGGACGAGTTGCCCTCGCTCACATGGGAGCAACTGGTGAATGAACGCCGCGTGGAATTGGCTTTTGAAGAAACTTCATATTGGGATTTTTTCCGTTGGGGCATAGCTGAGGAAAAGCTGAATGGAGAAAGTAACCCCATCAAGGCTATGAAAATCGTGGTAAGGGGAAACCAACCTACCCGATATACTATTAGTAACATGGACCGCTTCCCGGCAATGGTACGAGTATTCCAAAAGAAACAATATTATTTACCTATCCCGTGGGATGAAATTCGGTATCATGAAATAGAACAGAACCCAGAATGGACAGAAGTATAGAATATATGTGATAAGAAAATGAGTAAAAACTAAAAAAAAGGAAAAGAATGAAAAAGATTATCAGTACATTATTTTTAGGATTAGTCTGTACCATAGGTACAAAAGCACAAGAATATAATTTATTCTATGACGTAGATTCAGATGGATGGTTATGGTTTGACACAGATGAAAAAATCGACAAATATGTCGGTCCATGCCGTACGACTTCTACCGGATTTACAGTAGACCCTGTAGGCAAACCCATCCAACTTGTACCCGCGCCGCAATACCCCAATTATCCAGAACCCAGTGCTGATGCCACCTACACAGGAGCCGGAGCTGGAGGTGAAGTGGGTGCAGAGGGGGCAAAAACGGGAGCTATTATGTTACCTCCAGCAACAGGGTTAGGTGCATTTTCCAATATGGATGGCGGAGGTATTGTAGTACTTATGCCTTCATGTGCCACTTTCAGCCTTTCCTTGTCTTGCGAAGGATCTGGCTATGTACATATGTCTGGTACGACTGACCCCAACACTAAATTCACAGACTACACTTTGATTTCAGCTAAAAAAGCAACTTGGACTCCGCTTTTTACTCCCGGATTAGGAGTTTGGGAAGGCATTGAGGAACTAGACAATGGGAATGAACCTTATTTCAAACTAAAATCAAATAATCCTGTTTATGGATATTTCCGTTCAGCCTCAACATCTACCATGTATATCCACGGCATTCGCGTGACCACTCCGACCAACAGCACGGTGAACATCAAGGAAACCGTAGCCCCGAAGTCCCGCATCTTCTTCGAGGGCAACCGCGTGGTGCTGAACGAAGCTACCGACATCAAGGTATATAATGCCAACGGACTGCTGATGAACGCTGCCCATACCGACCGTATGGACCTGTCGAACATGCCTAAAGGCATCTATATCGTGAAAGCCGGCGACGCCATTCGCAAATTGGCCGTGCAATAAGCCGCAAACTTTCCGGATTATTAACACAAAACAATCTCAGCCAACCGAAAAATCATTTGGCTGAGATTGTTTTTTTATTCTGCTGCAAACGATTTTTCGTTTGGCGCAGAATGATTTCAGCTTTTCAGCAAAGCGTCTCCTTTTACCTTACCAATCTGAGAAACAATCATTTGCAGACTATTTCCCAAACAAAGGACTTCCAGCTTCTTTTCTTACAAGATTGCATCCGCAAGAGAAATCAATCTCTCACCACATGGATAGAGACTTTGATATAAGGCGTATCTTTCTGTCCGCCCAAACCGGCATAGACATTCTTCCTTACGCTATAACCTTCGGGTGCAGTAATCGTACACTTCTCTGTGATGTCCGTTCCGTCACCGTCTCCACTAACCCATGCTTTCCGCTCTGCGTCGGTAAAGGTATTCCAAGACTCCTCTTCTACCCAAACCCACAACTCGTAAGTGTACTCGTTGCCGGAAGGCAGGTTTTCTATTCCGGAAAGGGTAACCTTCAGGTTGCTCTCCGAAATCTTCACGCCGTGCAATGTCGTTGCATTACCTTCGAGAATAATTTCTTCTTCATATCTGCCATTGACACGGATAGCAAAGTCGTCAGCTTCCGCAAACCATTCTCTTTCGATTTCGGTCGGAATCTGGAGTTCAATATCGTCAGAAATGCCCGGTTCCGGATCTGGTTCTGGCTCCGGCTCCGGCTCGGGTTCCGGATCAACCTCGTCTGGAGTGAAGCCCGGATTGCAACCACCCTCAACATAGTCGTTCGGCGTAGCCACATTCACCAATGTTGTTCCGATTTCTACCTTACATCCGTCCGAAGTCATGCCAGGACAGGACACTTCTTCTTTTTCCTTCCAATTTCCTTTCTTATTAGTGACATACACATAGAACTTTTCATAATTGAAATAGAAGTTAGAGCCTATGGCATCTTTCAGACTATAAGTACCCTTCAACTCGCATTCATTACATGTAATCATGGCCTTTCCCGAACCCATTACCTTGAAAAGTAAAGCGGATTCCCGAGAATACTCATAACACAAATCGCCTAAATCGGCCAATCCGCCTTCACGTAAAATGACGGTAGCACCAGAGATTTCCGTTTTGGACGACTTGATATACTCTGCCGTAAGCTCGCAACAGTCCTCCAACTCCAATTCCTTAGTAACTTGCAATTTACAGCCGACATGCACATTCGTACTCTCCTCCAAATCCAGGTAGCGAGCATACAATGCACCTTCAACACAAACCGTGGACATATCTCCCAACTCCGATTCCTCCTTGTCACTCGTCATATTCAAGTCACCCACTACATGAAGTTTAGAATATCCGTCAGTATCGAGTTCGTCGCACACGAAATCGCCTCCCACATACACAATTCCATTCAACTCCACCTTGCCCTCTACGCTAAGATCCGACACGGTTTTCAAAGTAGCTCCTTTCTTAACGACAAATTCTTTTCCTCTGTTCTGGACGCTGAACTCACCGTAATTGAGTAGGGTTATCCCCCCAAGAGCACTGCTTTCAAGAATGACCTTTCCACCGTCCCTGACGATGATACGTCCACCCTCTCCTGTGTATTTCTTCACATACAACGTACCGTCTACAAAGATATCCTTTCTTATCGTCCCGCCGTTGATGGTACGTACCTCATCTTTCGGAACATAAAAAGAAACATCCCAACCGTTAAGTTGTTTGTCGGACAACGTGACGACATCACTCGGAATGGACGGAACCTCTTCCAACTCCAAGGTGCAAGCTTCATTCACATTTTCTTCCAGTTCCACACTCCTCGCCATAGCACGGGTCCGTGCACCATCCGTGTCTCCAATGGTCACAGCAGTATTATTACTGAACAAAACCGTCTGACCGGAAGAAACACCAGGAGAAGACCCGCCTCCGCCACCGAGAGTATCCAACTCCTCATTGGCACAACCGGCCAAAACCAACGTTAAGACCGGAATTAAAAAACTCTTCATTTTCATAAAACATTCACCATTAAAATTTAAACAAAAAACTTTATATCACTATCTCGAAGGCCTTATGCCGCAATCACCAATTATTCTTCTCCACGCCACGGATAACGGGGACTTTCACGGCTATCCCGACTTACATCGTCTACATAATATCCCTTTTCCGATTCATCGCCGTCTACCAACCCTCTCACCAGCGCACTCCTCTCTATTTCTTCCTTATAAAGCTCTTCGTAATCGCGTGTATAGTCGGCATGCGGCACCACGTTCACATCAAACACGAGCTTTATCATGCCATTCGGACGCATATTACCATATATCCGTATGACATGTTGTACGTAGCCGATATTCTTCGCACTCTCATACCTGAATCTCAGACGAGCTTTTCTCTCAGGCAAAACCATAGATTCGCTTTGCTCCAAAGCCGGAACTATACACCCGCAAGAAGACTGTATTTCGCGTATGACAAGAGGCTGGTCGCCCGTATTCTCTATTTCATATGACAAGTTAAGCACCTGTCCCGCAATCAACGGATAATAATGACGTATGGAATCCGCCACAGACACCGTCGTCATACCTATATTCTTCTTACAGCCCGATAATACCGGACAACAAAGAAGGACACACACAACATATACAATATTCACTCTCCCCATACCCATTCAATAAACTTTTATTTCATCACATGCCACAGACGCACGAGCCGTAGCGACTTGCATAAAATGAAGTTCCACAGGAATATCCGGATTTACCGTTTCGAGTTTACAACTCACTCTCCGCTTGCTGAAAACATCTTTCTCTCCGACCGGAGGAAGGCCGAACGACGCTATTCTCGCCCCTCCCTGCCACACTTCTACAGAAGCAGGCAAAAAGATGTGCCAGGCCGGAGCATACAGAAGCGAAAGCTCCAGGACAGCCCCAGCGGAAATCTTTCCGGGCGGGACTTGCAGTACGAACCGGCGGGACGAAGCGATGAACCATCCTGTATGATAGTCGGAAGGCAAAGCATAAAACCCGTCGGTAAGCACGGGAAGAGAAGCTTTGTTTTCATCTTCCGCAGGCTGGCATGACAGCCGTATCCCTTTCAAGGAATTATGTGATTCACAGTTTTCGGTTTTCAAAGTTTCCCAGTCTTCTAAATAATTTTGCACGCTTCCAAACGCCTCACGATAATTTTTCATGCCGGCAAAAGCCGTATATCCATAAAGAGACTCCAAATACACATCGGCCTTGCGCCCATCATAAGCTCCGGCCGGCATACGCAACAATTCGAGGCGGGTGAATTGCAGGGCTGTCAGCAATTCATTCAACCTACGGCGTTCCATGCCATCCGTTTTCTTGGCACAGCCGTCCAGGTTGTCGCAGAATGTCCCGAACTCTACCGGGTCAAGCCAGGCTGCGACCGCATCGGCAATTCCTCCATAAAAAGGCAACAAAGCCTCACGTTCTTTCACGGTACGTTCCCACGACAGATAAGCCGGAAGCAGAATTTCAGACGCATGAGGATAGAAATGTTTCAGATAGCGTTCCGCATACGGTTCCACAGGCATGTCGGGGTTTATCAACATACAAGCCAATGCAGCCGTCTGCAAATCATCGAAAGAAGCATAGTCGTAGCCGCTGCCGTTATAAAACAGTCCCTTCACGCCAAGGCTGTGAAAATAGCGCAAACGCTCACTTAAAACTCCCAGACAAGGATACGGAGTGAAATAGTCATCGAAATTGCGCATGTAATCCCACACATATATCCTCGAAACGACCTTACGCCACTCTTTCACTTTCCGGGAAAAATTCTCTGCCGGCCGCTTTCCGGCAAAGTCAGGCCGCAAGGGCAAATCCATGGCGCTGACGATTACTCCGGCATTCTGAGGCAACGGTTCGGCCGGCGGAACTTCGGTCGTCCTGTAAGACGAAGTAAAAAACAAATGATGGGGGAAACGTACAGCCAGACGACGGATGAAACGGCTCACGGACGGAGTAGCCATTTTCCGCGTATTGCCCGCCGCCGTACAGGCCTTGCAGGCACAAACCGCACCGTTGTCGTTAGGCATAATGGCAAAACGCACCCCGCCGGTCTCTCCGTAATTATCCGTTACATAAGCCTCTACGGCCTTGAAAAGCTGCTCCGAAGAAAAGCAGAACTGATTCCCGTCACGTTGCCCGTCTACCCAAGCCAAAGCCTCTTCAGGCACTCCGTCCGGAAAGACACGCCGAAGGTTATGCCCCCAAAGCCCCCAGTCGTAGTCCACATTATGGGAAGCCGTGACCGGCATCAGTTCGGGTTCTGCATTGGAAGGAGAATATATCCCCCGGTATTCAAAAGCAAAATCACCTTCGGCATTCCCTATGTCTATCATGGCCGGAGGCAAGTCCGAAGCTTCTATGCGCGGGTCATCTCCAGAGGCCAGAAACTGGTATATCAGCCATAGCATCTTATCTTCGTCGCAAGCGGTCAGACGTAATACATCGCCGTCAAGAACAGCCGAATAATCATGCTTTCCCTTCGCATCGACATGCACTACGATTTGCAGGAACGTACCTTGCGCAGGTTTTTGCCGCAAGGCCACACTACGGCTCCCCGTACGGCGATCGAGATGATTGAACAAATAATCCGCCCACTTCTGGTCCGCTTCCACCCTTTCGTCGGCAGCTTTAACCCAATAATGGTCATAAGACGAAACACGGTGTGCCCCCGCCCGGGAACAGGCGCAACACAACGACAATATCAGTCCGAAGAATAATACTGCCTTTAGCTTAGAAGTGTATGAACAGTTGCAGATATACATTATATAAGTTTTTATACCGTGTGTCTATATTCTCCACATATTTCGTCCGGGTTCCCGTACGGTTGTTGAGCTGAGTATAGAACGTGTGCCACGTCCCCATGACTCCTCCTGACAAATGGCTGTTGAACATATAAGTCCCACCCAGTCCTACCATGGTGTTCAACCGGTCGAACGAGCTGGGCATGGCGTAATCTATCATATTGGCCTCGGGTGCCGTACCGACCGCACCCGTCACGGTGATGTTCGTACGTCCGTCTTCCAACGGATAATATTTGAGTTGGGCGGAAGCATTCACATACAAATGTGAAGAGAGCAAATAGGCATCGGCTTTCCCGCCTACCAGAACCTGGCTCCATACCTTAGACAATCCCATACCGGCATTGAACAAATTGTGATTGCTCCTATCCCAGCCGTTAAATACCCAACCGCCTTCTCCATCGTTGCCATCCCAGCGGAACGTCTTGGAATAAGTACTGATACGCCTGTACGTGGCATGGACATCCCATGACAATCCGTTATCCGCTTCGTAGGTGGCCTGCAGCCCCACCGTAACCTTCGGGAAATACTTGTTGGCCCAGGCTGCGGTCAGCGTTCCCGCCCATTTACGCGAGAAACGGTGCTCCCAACCGCCTTGCAGTTGCAGGCCTACACCGCCGGACACCTGGTCCTCCGGGTCCCCGCCGCTCGTACTGCCATCCCGTCCGGCATAATTAATCCGCCCGGTGAACAGGTTGTAGGCATTCTTACGGACATACGACGCCGAAGCCACGGAAGTAATCACATCCTCTTCCCCATAACGTCCTTGAAGGTATTCCAGGCTTATCTCGTTCCGGTAAGACCGACTGAGCAGCCCGTCGATATGCCGCTTGAAACTCGCGGCTTCTTCAGTGCCCGGCTTATATTTCCGCTGATAGAAATAAGCGGAGTCATAACGGTGCATCGCTTCGTAAGCCGTCCCCTTGGCCAGTAAGAGCGATTCGTTGTTTTCGTCGAACAACAGGGCCGTGTCCGCTACGGCTATGGCAGAATCCGGTTCATGACCTTTAATCAACTGAAGCGCCATAAGTTCGCTATTTTCGGCAAAAGCCCCTACAAGACCGTCATTGTCGGGATAATCATCAAGCTGCGGCCGAAGCAAATCCACTGCCCGCTGGTAATCTTCCGTACGGCTATAAGAAGCGGCTTGTTTTACAATAAAATCAATGTCCTCCGGATATATGGAACGAGCCTGAGACACATACGAATCATAATCCTCATGACGGTCGAGACGGTCGGACATACCGATGGCATATTGCAAACCCTCGTATGAAGAGGGATTGACTTTGAGCAGGTGGACACTCTCTCCGAAAGCCCTGCCGCTGGCCCCCCGTTCGATAAGCTCTTTTATATAAGGAATGGCTATTTCCTCGTATGCGGCGGCATACATCGGATATAACTCGGTCTGCACCGTATCGCTCATGGCAAGTTTCAACACATCAAGCGCCTCGGACGTCTGACCTCTGCGGTTGAACACATCGGCTTTCTTCACGAAGTATCCTCCGTAATCAGGGTCTTCTTCATGAATGGAATCGAGAACAGCCAATGCATCGTCGTACCGCCGCAATTCGTAATAACAAGCATAAGTCTTGTCCAAAGCCGCCAGTTTCGTTTCATCATCATAACCTCCGCGAACCGCTCCTTTCAAATGAGGTAAGGCCTCGGCATAGAACCCGTCGGAAACCAGTTCCGATGCCTGTTGCAACTGATTGCGTGCAAATTCATCCGCAAGGTCGGCGTCTTCCGGATTCATCTTTACCAGATTCGACAACAATGTATAAGCCTTGGCAGTATTCCCCATCCGCTTGTACACCAGATACTCTTTATATAGCAAAGAAGTCTGCTCTCCCCTGCGTCGTTTGGCTTCGGCCAGATAATAAAGGGCATCATCATTGTAACCGCGCGTAACGGAAGTGTTGAGCATGTAATCCAAAGCCTCATCGCTTTTGGACGTCTCATAAACCTTACCGTAAAGCACGTATGGATCGTTCATCCGTGCCGCATTGGCCGCCTCCGCAAGCAACAGGTTATAGAAACGCACCAGATGACCGTCGCGATTGGTCCTCATCCTCGACTTGACAAAGCCCATGGCCTCCTGATAACGGGCTTCTTCGGCCAGGATAGAGGCCTTTTTAATGATAAGCGCCGAACTTCCCGGTATGCGGGACGCACCCATACCGGCCGTCTGAATGGCTTCTTCCGTATTGCCCTGCTGCAACAGCAGGTTCACCAAATCCAGATAATATCCTTCGTTCCGTGGTGAGACTTCCACCAAGTCCCGGAGCAAGGCAACGGCTTCCTCCTTGTCGCCGCTTTTACGTCTTTCCTGATAACTTTCCTCCAGACGGTAAGCATAATCCCGTTGCACAACGGAATCATTAGGATAGATTTGCCTCAACCTCCTGAGCAAGCGGTCGGCTTCTTCCACGTTACCTTGTTTCCGGTAAAGCTCTATCTTTTTCCGCCAGAGTCCTTGCCAATAAGGGTTAATCTCCAAAAGCTCATTGACATAACAAATGGCACTGGAATAGTTCCGGGTTTCGTCCTCCACCTTGATAAGCAACTGTTTGGCTTCCACATTCTCCGGATTGTCACGCACCGCCCGAACAAGGTAGTAACGGGCGGTATCATAATCCTTCTTCCAATAATGATAACGGCCGCTAAGTTCATTCAAGCCATTGACATCCGGATAAATGCCCAAACCTTCATCCAACAGCTGCTTGCCGGCCTCCCACTGCTCCCGTCCGAACATCGAACGCACGTTCGATTCGTAATAGTCAGGCGTATGTACATTATCGTTCTCGATAATGTTAAACGCATATACCCCCACAATACAGACAAAACAAATCAAACCGACCAACAAACAACCGAACTTCCTCATGACTCACCTCCTTTCTCCTGTTCTCCGGACTTCTCTTTTTTCTTACTTCCGGCAAAACCCTTACGGCTCATTTCACCCCATACGGCTTTCTTATTGAACAGGAAGTTACAATACCCTTTAATGGAAAAGGCCACAATGAGAGGGTGATAAAGAAATGGTTCCAAAATAGCCGCTCCTATAATCCAAATATAGGACTTGACTTTGCGGAACGAACCTCCGAGCGAATAGTCGTAAAACAGGACGACCAACGAGAGACTTATACAGAAAGCGTAAAGTCCGAGAAATATGATGACAGCCGTCTGCCAGTTTACAACACCGGTAAAAGCCTGATACAAGAAGGTGAGAAGACCGAAAAACTCAATAATCGGAGCAAGGCATTCGAAAATAAGCACATAAGGCAAGGTCACCATCCCCAATTGCCTGTATTTCCAATTAAAAAGAAACCTACGGTGACGCACAAAAGTCTGTATCAACCCACGCCCCCAACGTACCCTTTGGCGGTAGAGCACTTTCAATGTGGGAGGAACTTCCGTCCAACAACAGTTAGCCGGAATTTGTACGATACGGTATTTTCGTCCGAAATCGCAGCAATAACCGACCATACGTATCAACATATCCATGTCTTCGGCAAAAGAGTCTCCGCTATATCCCCCCGCAGCCATCACCACATCTTTGTCGAACATACCGTAACCTCCCGAAACGTTAGGCATGGCATTGATAGTGGACCAACCCATCTTTCCGATAAAAAACGAACGCATGTATTCCAGGGTCTGGAACAACGGACAGGGAGTATGCGGCGGCCTGAGTTCCACCATCTGCCCCTTTTCTATCCGGCAGCCGTTCGAAGCTGCCATGACTCCACTGACGGCTATCACGTCCTCAGATTCCAAAAACGGCATGATACAACGCGATATAGCGTCTTTGGAAAGAATGCAATCCACATCGGTATTGATGAAATACGGGTAGGAGGAAGCATTAAGCCCGGCATTGACGGCATCGGCTTTCGTTCCTCCGTTCTCCTTATCCACCACAATCAGCCGTTTATATTCGGCCTGGGTCGACTTGAACAACCGACGATAAGGTTTCGTATGTATATATTCCACATAGGCAAACGGCACCTCTACTAACGCGAAATGTTCGATGAGCAGTTCCAATGTCTTATCACGGCTACCGTCGTTGACAATCACCACTTCAAATATCGGATATTCTTGTGCCAGCAGCGAATTTACATTGTTGACAATGGTCTTTTCTTCGTTATAAGCCGGAGCGATGATAGACACTCCCGGAGTATAAGGACTGTTGTCCATGATATATTTAGGATATGCCGAAAGATGGGAATGTTTGCTACGGAGTATGCCTAATTCCGCAAGCCACATCAGCACCACATAAGAAACTATGAGCCCCAAGCTATAAAAGAAGACCACATAGCCGTAAAAATAGAAAATGATATCTTTCATAGGCTCTCATTATTAATTATGGGGTTCTCTACATGCTCGAACAATATCTGGTTCTCACTACTTGCCTTGACTTTAAGTTGGTGAAAGACATTACGCCCCTCTTCGTTGTACAGCCACAAACAACGCAAGGCTGTACGTTTGGTATAATTAGACACGGCATTTTCATACACGTCGGCAAAAAAAGGTACACGGATGCCCGAACCTATGGCCAACAAAGCATTGAGTATGGACCGACGCAAAATCTCGGTCTGTTTATAGAAAAGACCCAACATGACTTCTTCCGCCTCATCAAACCGACGGATTCCCATACAAGCGAATGCAGCATTTCTACAAAGAAAATTGGGAGAATCGAAATAAGAGAAAAGATATTTAACCTCCTGGTCCGCGCCCCAATAAGCAATCTCATGCATGAAAAAGATAACTTTGCTGGTTGCCTCTGTTTTCTGTAATAAAGGAACAAAAAAAGGAACAGGCCTGCCACCTTCACGCACTTTTCTAAATATCTCATGGAGTTCCATCTTATCCCAAATAGAGAAAGACACATTCTGAACGCTACTCTCCTCCAGAAATACATAAGGTTCCTCTTTGTTCGTGCACATATAATACAGACGGGCTGCCTTACGTAACCGTATATCTTTATCATTCGTCAAACCCGCCACAATACTATCCGGCAACCGCATGTTGGTCAATCTCACGGCTTGCATCAAGGTCAATTTATTCTTACGTTTACCCAATATGAGTTGTTTTTCCACGTAATCCGTAAAGCCGATAAGTTTCATGACACGTTGTATGTTCGTCAGGTTCGGATTCTGCACATTCGTATAAATACTCAACTCCACCAGCACTTTCGACCACAGACGCATCTCCCACTTCTTCCATTTACGTGGTTTGTATTCCATACGCCGGCTGATTTCCTCAGTGGGAAGATTTTCCACCCCTTCATGTACGATGGCTTTCAGCTTCTCAAAATAACGGTCTTTAATCCAAGCTTCCCTCTTTGCATTGCGGCGGCGAAGATAGACATGAAATCCCATAAGGCAAAAAATAACGGCAAATCCCAAACAACTTGCAATAATAACTCCGTATGCCACCCTCACTACCCATGGATAATCTACAAAAAGATTTCTACACAGATAATAATAATATATCAATATGTCCCATCCCCAAAGTTGATAGACATCATCCGCCCCCGAATATCCTGTATGACCGGCCTGCAGAACTTCTACACTTGATTCTGCCAGACAAAAGACGGTATACACCATCTGTAAAAACATTCCTACAAGAATCCGTTTCATACTTTTCTTATATTACAGCTCTCACAAAAGGAACACGAGATACACCTATTCCCTTCATTACCAGCTCTAAACCAACATTATAGACATTCCAAGATGCACATCTCTTACTAAGAGATAAACAACAAATGTTAAGGCGTTGATAAACAGATTATTGTCCACATTTCGAAGACTCGTTCGTAAAACACATCATTAAAAAAGTTATGAAATATCGCTGATTTTTCTTAGAAATATTATATTATAAATAGCTTATTTCCAGATTATTTTATTATCTTTGCCCCAACAAGATCGCTCTCTTAGTAAGAGAAAAGACAAAAGACGGCACAACAGAAAGTAGAGCTTTTTACAACACAAAAAAACACTCTACCCACAAATAAAAGACAGATTTTCTATCGAATAAAAACCTTAATGCTCTACACAATTCATAAATTTTGTAACGGTTGGCAAGCATCTTCTTGTATTGAATCACGCAAAACAAGAAGTGATTCGGGTCCCATATTGAACAAAAGATCGACGACACTCAAATTGGGCAAGAAACCATGTTTTTCCCGAAAGACTTGATAATATCCACGAGGAATAAAAGTAACATCAGCCTCAACTGATATTTTAGGACTTATCAAATTACGGAAATCGGCAACACAAACATCCGACCTGCCTCCAAAATCCATAAAGCCATAAGAAGCCGTCTGCGCAACTTTGGGGTGCAAGTCTATAAGTCCGCACACCTTGGCACGTATCGCTTCGTTAAAATCAAAAAGAAAGTCCCACTTCTGCGTATAAAACGGTAGGAAGTCATCGGCATAATACTCAAAGAAAGGACTGTTACGATAAGCCGTCTCCAAAGCATTCCAATGCAGGTGGCGCCAATTCCCATGGTCTGAGATACGGATATCCTTCATGGGACACTTATCTGCGGCAGGCTTCACCACAGGAATGGTCAACGCCTGCACGCCGGAAGGCGAAGCAATGAGGCAACGGTTACGGTAAGTTTGTTTCACATAATGCTCGTATGCCTCGACGTACGCTTCAGCATAAGCATAAAGTTTGGTGTAATATTGTACCGGTGCCAGATAAGCGGAAGAAAGCAAACAAATACGACTCATCATCAAGGATTTTGGTTTTGAACGGACACGGCTACGCCTACGGAGCGGCCGGACGGACTTTGTCCTCCTCTCGGTTTGTACGTGTTTTCGCGCCCGACCTTCATCATCGTACGATGGGCACGAAGCCGGGCATACCATGGTGCTTCAGTATCCCAAGAATAAAGAATACGGCTCAAACGGCCGATAATATAAGTGTCGGGCACAAACCCGAAAGTACGTGAATCGGCGTGGTTACGCTCATTAGCCGACGACATCCAATAATAGTCGTGGCTGAAACGGAAACTCGACACGAAATGCCCTGACACACAAAGCGAATCGGCAATGACTGCGGCACGCGCTCCTTCGTGAAGATTGATCATACGGCAATACCATTGCATATTATCGGGAGTAAGTGTCACGTAAGCGTTCCGGCGGGGAAGTTCCACCACCCTGCAAGGACGATGGTCACGAGGACGGTTTCGATACACTTTCCCCAACGAATCTATCCACAGGCTATCTCCCGGAACAGCATAACAGAATCCCACAAAAACATCTCGCTCGTCTATGTATCGCTTGTCCTGCCCGCCGGCAGAAGGGTCATTAAAAGCTACCCATTCGCCCCGCGGCACAGGACTTGTGCCCCAACGCATATAGCCCCACCAACGCATGGGCGAAAGACGCAGCCCGTATGCCGTACGGTCTACCGCCACACGGTCACCCGCCATAAAAACAGGCCGTTCGCCATCTTCGGGTATCTCTATGAGAAACACCCAACACCCTCTGACCAAGACTACCCCGATGGCAGCGGCCAGCAACACGGCACACAGTCGTCCAGCCTTCTTCAATATCCTTTATCTATTTGATGTGATCCACCAGGCGGAACAGGCGGTTCCAACGCACATGACCGTCGAACCATCCGCGATCTTTATCCAACGAAAGCCAAATGAGTATCGGCTTACCCACAATGTGATCCTCGGGAACAAAACCCCAATAACGTGAATCGGCCGAATTATGGCGGTTATCACCCTGCATCCAATAGTAGTCCATCTTGAATGTATAGCTATCCGCCTCTTTCCCGTTAATGAAAATCTTCCCGTCCTTCACTTCAAGGTCGTTATGTTCGTATACTCGGATAGGACGTTCATACACGGCTATATTGTCCATAGTCAGTTTGACGGACTTTCCTTTGGCCGGAATCCATATAGGACCGTAATTGTCACGTGTCCAACCTGTCCAGGCATTGAGCGGATACAAACCGTCGGGTACGGAATTTACATTATCGTAAGCGATACTGTCCACAATGTCCGTACAGGCCTTCAGACGCTCGTAAGCGTACTGTGTCAGCGGCATGGTTCCAGTTTCGGACAATGAAGCCAAATCTTCCCCACTGATGCCCAGTTCCCGCACTAATTCGTCCGGTATGGCCTGTTTCAGGCGTACGAAGTAATCGTACTGCACATTGTCCGGCTCCTTGTTGGGTTTACCGTCCAGATAGACCACATGGTCCTTAATCTGAAGCGTCTGTCCGGGCAGTCCCACACAACGTTTCACATAATTCTCCCGCCGGTCTACCGGACGCGACATCACTCCGCCGAACACTTGGGGATTCTGGTCGATGTATTGACGTCCCATGGCATAAAGCTCGGCAAAGAAGTCGCGCTGTTGCTGCCGGGTGAGCGAATCCAAAAGCGGATAACCGCCATGTAGTTGCATATATTGCTGACCGCCGATGCCGTATGCGATGGCATAAAAATCCATGTTTTGGTATTCCGGGTTCACGGTCACCGTATCGCCCGCCGGATAATTGAACACCACGATGTCGTTCAACTGTACCCGTCCGCCCGGGACACGCTCGTAATCCCACTGCGGCCATTCGATATACGACTTGCAACCCACAAGAGGCATCGTGTGCTGCGTAAGCGGCATGGACAAAGGCGTCTGCGGCTTGCGCGGTCCGTAGCTCATCTTGCTCACGAACAGGTAATCGCCCACCAAAAGCGACTTTTCGAGCGAAGACGATGGAATCGTATAATTTTGGAAAAAATAGATATTGACGAAATACACAGCCACTAAAGCAAACACGATGGCATCCACCCAACTCATCACCGTGCGCGTCACGGGACTTTCTGCTTCTTTCCACCATGTCCAAGGGATGCGTTTCGTGATGTAAGCGTCATAGATGAACGGTACGACCAACAATCCCCACCAACTCTTGATCCATACGAGGAAAGCAAGATAGAGGGCTGTTACGACACCCATCTTTATCCATTGTGCCCGTGTGGGCTTCTGCCTGAGTTTCTTCATGTCTTTCTTTCAAATGTCGTTTAAAATTGGAATAAATCATCCATCGTAAGCAATCCCTCATGTGTGGCCGTATATTCGGCTGCCAACACGGCACCCAACGCAAACCCTTTCCGGTTGTGCGCGTCATGAGTAATCGTAATACTGTCCGCCTCGCTGTCATACACCACGGAATGAATGCCCGGTACCTCGCCACGACGTACGCTGTCGATACGCAACTCATTTGTCGCACACGCCTCCGTACCGCTCACGGTTCCGTCCGGCGCCGTAAACGTACCCTTCACCCATTTCTCTTTACGACCGATAGCATGGATAAGGTCTTCAGCCAACGTAATGGCCGTCCCGCTCGGTGCATCCAACTTATGCACATGGTGCACTTCCTCCATCTTCACATCGTAGGCCGGGAAACCGGACATGATGCGTGCCAGATAACGGTTCACGGCCCCGAAGATAGCCACGCCGAGGCTGAAGTTGCTGCTCCAGAAAAGCGTATGTCCCTCTTCGCGACACAAGCGGCGTACTTCTTCGCCATGTTCGGGTATCCATCCCGTACTGCCCGACACCACTTTCACCCCGGCGGCAAAAGCCTGAAGATAATTGTCGTATGCCGTCTGCGGTGTAGTAAACTCAATAGCCACGTCCGCACTCCGGAAAGCTTCCGAAGCGAAATCTCCACGGTTATCAATGTCGATGATACTCACTATTTCATGGCCACGCTCCAAAGCGATTTGCTCTATCATGTGACCCATCTTGCCATAGCCGATTAATGCGATTTTCATATTTTTCAAGTAATATGCTGATATTTTCTCTCGCAAAGATAGGGATTTGACTTGAATTTCATTACTTTTGTTAGTAAAAATAAACTTTTCAGCCCCAGCATTATGGAAAAGCTGTTGCACTACATCTGGAAATACAAACTGTTTCCGCTCAAACCGTTGCAAACCACAGACGGCCTGACGCTGGAGGTCATCGACCCGGGAACACTCAACCGAGACGCAGGCCCTGACTTTTTCAACGCCAAAATCAAACTGGACGGTACGACATGGGTGGGCAACATCGAGATTCACGGACGGGCCGCCGACTGGTACGCCCACGGGCATCACGAAGACACCCACTACAACAACGTCATCCTGCATGTAACGGAAACAGCCGACCGCCCCGTCGTCACACAAGACGGGAAGACGCTTCCGCAACTCATCGTGGAAGTACCCGGCTACCTGCGCGAAAACTACGAAGAATTGTGCCGGACAACGGATTATCCGCGATGCCATCGCATCATTCCCCAAATCGACCCGTTCACGGTGCACAGTTGGATGAACGCCCTGCTTTACGAACGGTTGGAACAACGTGCACGGACCGTAGCCGCCCGTGTGGAAAAACTGCAAGGCGATTGGGAACGGGCCTACTTCATCACCCTGTCCCGTAATTTCGGTTTCGGTATCAACGGAGATGCTTTCGAAGTGTGGGCACAACATATCCCGTTGCAAGCCGTGGCACACCATCGCGACAACCTGTTCCAGATAGAAGCCATATTCATGGGACAGGCCGGACTGTTGGACTTCGATACCATTCCGAAGAAATACCGCGACGAAGCCATCGACGACGATTATTATCCCCGGTTGAAACGGGAATATGACTATCTGGCACATAAGTTCGCCCTTACGCCCATGGACGCGGCAGCATGGAAATTCCTGCGTCTGAGGCCGCAGAACTTTCCCCATGTGCGCATCGCCCAGCTCACCCAACTGTATTACAACCAGACGGCCGGTTTCTCCCGATTATTGGAAGCCCGGACATTGGAAGAACTGCACGACATGCTCTCCACGCATGCCACCCCCTATTGGGAGTCACACTATACTTTCGGATGTCCAAGCCACAAAAATGCCAAGGCTCTGACGGCAGGTTCATTGAACCTTATCACTATCAATACCGTCGTCCCGCTGCTATATGCCTACGGACAAACCCACGGCAACGACAAATATTGCGAACGGGCTTTGCAATTCTTAGAGCCAATCAAGGCGGAAAACAACTATATCACGCGCCAATGGGCCGAATGCGGAATCAAAGTGGACAGCGCCTCGGATTCGCAAGCGCTCATCCAACTGAAAAAAGAGTATTGCGACCGGAAATATTGTCTGCATTGCCGCTTTGGTTATGAATTCCTGAAACGAAAAAACACTTCTGAATAAAATGAAAACGGATTATATCTTTGAACTGGAGATGAAGGTACGCGACTATGAATGCGACCTGCAAGGCATCGTAAACAATGCCAACTACCAACATTATATCGAACACACCCGGCACGAGTTCCTGCTCGCACAAGGCATCAGTTTTGCCGACTTGCACGCGCAAGGAATAGATGCGGTAGTGGCACGGCTGAACATGGCTTTCAAAACGCCCCTGAAAAGCGGAGACCGCTTTGTCAGCAAGCTGCGCGTTGAGAAAGAAGGCATCAAATACGTGTTTTATCAGGACATATTCCGCCTGCCGGACATGAAATGTTGCCTGAAAAGCCAGGTGGATACCGTTTGCCTGATAGAAGGCCGTTTGGGAACCTGCCGCGAATTGGACGACATCGTGCCGAAACCGGAAGACTGACCTTTCCTGCCAACCTCTTACCTTACCATGAACTTATGACCGAACAGGAAATTATCTACACCATGGCCTTGACACGGGTACCGCGTGTCAACACTGCCGCCCAACACCGCCTGATGGAGGAGTTGGGCAGCGCCTCGGCTGTGTTCGACCACCGCCATCACATCCGTGACTTTTATCCCGAAGCTTCGGACAAGCTGTCTGCCGCGCTGCAAGAAATGGAAGTCCAAGTGGCACGGGCTGAAGAAGAACTTGAATTCACCCGGAAACACCATATCAAATGTTTGTGCTACCACGACACGGACTATCCTTCACGACTGCGGGAATGCGACGACGCTCCCCTACTGCTTTACTACAAAGGAAACGCCGACCTGAACCGGACACATGTCATCAACATGGTAGGCACGCGCCACTGCACGGAATACGGGAAAGATATTTGCCGCCGTTTCGTGGCCGAACTGGCCAATCTCTGCCCTGATGTACTGGTGGTAAGCGGACTGGCCTATGGGATAGACATCCATAGCCACCGTGCGGCATTGGACAATGCGGTAGACACCGTAGGCGTATTGGCGCACGGCCTGGATCAGATATATCCCCGCCTGCACCGCGACACGGCCGTACAAATGACTTCACAAGGCGGACTGCTCACGGAATTCATGAGCCGTACGAACGCCGACAAGGTGAACTTCGTACGCCGGAACCGTATAGTGGCAGGCATGGCGGATGCTACCATCGTGGTGGAATCGGCCGAAAAGGGCGGCGCACTGATTACGGCAGACATCGCCACGAGTTACCACCGCGATGTGTTCGCCTTTCCGGGCCGCGTGGGCGATCCTTATTCACAAGGCTGCAACCGCCTGATACGGGACAGCAAAGCCGCCCTGCTGCAAAACGCGCAGGATTTCGTGGAAGCTATGGGGTGGCAGTCCGCTTCCGCCGCAACCCGGAAAGCCGCCGGCATACAAGGTGAACTTTTCCCCGACCTGTGCGAGGAGGAACAACGTATTGTAGACAGCCTGCGCCAGTCGGAATGCCTGCAAATCAACACGCTGGCCGTGGCCACCAACCTTCCGGTACATAAGCTCAGCGCTTTTCTCTTCAATCTGGAAATGAAAGGTATAGTCAGGCTCTTGAGTGGAGGGATGTATCGGTTGGTATGAAGAAGAAATCAAGAATATACATTTTGTTACATCTCTTCTTCATCCGCAACACACTCATCAAAATGATACAAATCCAAACAAACCTGCAACATGGGAGAAAATGCCTTTTAAGAAATTGATATACTTTTGCTACGGGGTTGGATGTTCCAATCCCATAACATTAAATACGCGAAGAAGATGAAGACATTAACAAAAGGTATTTTGGGAACGGCTATTGCTGTTGCATGTGTGTACTGTGGATATGCCACTTACGATTCTTACATTTACCAACAAGAAAACGCCTTGTTACTCGCCAATGTGGAAGCATTGGGACAGAATGAATCAGGACCATTAGGACCATCAGAATGCCCCGGCCCTGAAATTTATTCCATATCTGGTGTAATCGATGCACAACTGAGTTCTAAAACACATAAAAACGACTCAACAGATGTAGTCACAGTATATGCATGTAAGAAATGTGTTGCAACAGGAAGCGGAAGCTTACAAGGCAACAACAGTTTGTATTTTGATTTTAGATATGAAAATGAAAGAGAGGAACCGTGTGACGGTAAACATTATAATTTACCATCATTTTAATAAAGATGAAAATGAATTTAAGCAAAATATTGGCAACCATTATCATGGGACTTATATATGCTTCATGCACACCATCTGAGCATTTAAACAATATAAAAGTCGAACTTTTTGATAGTGGACATTCACTTACATTCTCTTCTTTTTTGGAGGGATATAAAATCATATCGCTATCTTCTGATACCTCTGAAGCCATTGTACACTACCCAGACAGGTTATTGTTCTTCAACAATAGAATTTTCGTCATGGATAGAGGAGGAAATAAAATCATCATGTATGATAGGAATGGGAGATTCCTCAAATCCACAGCAAAAATGGAGGGACGAGGACACAATGAATATATTCGGGTAATTGATGCCTCTATAGATGAAAAAGACAAAAAACTCTACGTACATTGTGACGCACCTTACCAAATGATGATATTCGACCTCGACCTCAATTTGGAAAAAATAATTCCTATGGATTATTATATGGGAGAAATAGCCATAGAAGGGAATCAACTTTATGGAATTTGTTACAATGAACCGAAAGATGGAGGCGGCTATAGATTTGTTACAGTAGACAAAAAGGACTTAAAAAAAGAACCCACAACACTCTTGTCGTTTGAAAATGCAATAATAGGAAGATGGACATTGGGAAAATCCCTCATGCCTTGCCATGACGGAGTCTATGTTTGCCTACCATTCGATACTCGAATCTACAAATTCAAAGATGCAACTGTCACGGAAGAATATAACATGGATTTCGGAGAGGAGGGCCTCATTGAACATCCCGTGACCAAAGATATGAACCCAAGATGGTTTGATAAAAACTATCGCGACATCAATTGGTCTATTGTGAACATGACCGAATCTGATTCCATATTATTATTCAATACCAATAAAGCACACGCATTCATCATGAACAAGAACCAATACAAATGTAGTGGGTACTTGAATTTCGACAATGATATATTCCCTATCGCATGTGCAAGAATAATTCCATCACAAGGGCTGTCAAATGGAGTGGTTTACTTCACAATACCTAGTTCTATAGAAAACATGTTGGAACAAGTAAAGAAAGGCAATGAGCCATTGACACCTGCCATAAAAGAAATTAAGCAAAAGTTCGACCCTGACGGCAATCCTATGCTCATTGTTTGGGATATCAAATAATAAATCTCCGGCAGAAGTACTCCCTGCCGGAGATTTTCTCCTTAAAAACATGTCAAACCCAAAGAACAATCAAATGAAACACAATATTTTTTTATACGCAGTCGCCCTTCTGGCCTGCCTATCCTGCAGCACGAAACAAAAAGTGACGGTGGAATACAAGGACTACCGCCCACTCAACATGTCATCGTTCGTAACGCTCCAAAAGAACATCCTGTTAGACTCTCCGACAGAGGAAAGCCGTATCCAAGATTTCCACATCGGACGGCTGCTTTTCGCCCAAGAAAGGATATACGTGATAGATGAAAAGGAAAACAAAATCCTGATGTTCGACGACGAAGGAAAGTTCCTTAAATCCATAGGCGGTATAACAGGAGAAATTTCCGGAAACCGCCTCAAAATACAGGATGCCGCCCTTGATGCGCAATCACAAAAGCTCTATGCCTATTGCAACACAACTTGCCAAATCATGGTGTTCGACCTCGACCTGAATGTGGAACAGACCATCCCAATGGTTACTCCTTTGCTCGAAATCGGGTTGGACGGAAACTGCCTGTATGCCATCCGGACATCCCTGAAAAGAGACGGCTGTGAGCTTGTGGTGTTCGACAAGAACCGATTGGAGGGTGCGCCTTCCGTCTTGTGGAAACAAGCAGGTATACCCTCCGGGAAACAAACTCCCGGAGAAACATTCATCCTGCCCGAAAAATCGCTTTCACCGTCTGAAGACGGCACCTATGCAAGCTTGCCGCAAAGCAACCGGATCTGCCAAATACGGAACGGGAAAATCACGGCAACCTACAACTTGGATTTTGGCGGACAAACCCCTCAATCCGCTTCCTATAACATCTACAACATCTGTGCTTCGGACTCCTTCCTGATTTTCAATACGGACAGCTCTAAGTCATGGTTCATCCTGAACCGAAAGACCGGAAAATGCATCGTAGATGAAAACCTGCGCAACGACGTGTGCCTTGGGCAGAATTCCCGGCTCATCCCCGTACAAGGAAAGGACAACGGGTTGGCATACGACATGCCGGCCGTATTCGTGTCACAAACACTGCAACACCTCAAAAAACACAAGGAGGAATTCGAGCAATTCGGCCAAATGAAATTATATCGTCCTTACTTGCCTTTCATAGAAAAGGACATCGCTCCACAGGACAACCCGATGCTATATCTTTGGGAAATCAAGTAAACCGATATAAACCAACTTTCTGACCATTGGCATAAAGATACTCCACTTTTTTCTATTTCACCTTCGAAGGGTGTCGGACTTACAACCACAAAAAGTCATATATTTACTTTCAAAAAGACAATATCGCAAAACCAAAATGATGAATACACGAATATTTTGCTATAAAAACATAAAATAAGGGCACAAAACGGTAAATCAGCGACAGGCCAATACTGCGATATTTGCAAACAGACGTACTTCCCGCAAATTCCACAAGGATTTCAAGGTTCCGTCCGAGTTCCGCAAAACTGTCAGACTGAAAGTATGTTAAAAACATAAGCCGTTTTTTTTGGACGAACAAAGCAAATACCGTACCTTTGGAAAGAAATATAAAAAGGCTATGGAACAAAGTATCTGGCAAGAGATAGGACAGCTATACCAAAAGTTTCAAGAACTGGGCATCAGTGAAGCGGTGGACTATGAGAAGTACTACCTCTATTCCCTTATCACCCATTCTACGGCCATTGAAGGCTCTACACTCACCGAAGCGGAAGCACAAATGCTTTTCGACGAAGGGCTGACTGCCAAAGGAAAGCCATTGGTTTACCATTTGATGAACGAGGACTTAAAGAAAGCATACGAACTGGCCAAAGCAGAAGCCCGGAACAAGACGTCAGTCACTCCGGCATTTTTGCGGAAGCTAAATGCTGCATTGATGCGTACAACGGGCAGTGTTTATAACGTCATGGGCGGTTCTTTTGATTCTTCCAAAGGCGAATTCCGTCTGTGCGGTGTCACGGCAGGAATTGGCGGACGTTCTTACATGAATTACCAAAAAGTCCCTGCCAAGGTTGATAGACTCTGCGCCATCTTACAGGAAAAGCAAAGCACATCAGGGACATTCAGGGAACAATACGAATTGAGTTTCAACGCCCACCTCAACTTGGCCACGATTCACCCTTGGGTGGATGGCAATGGCAGGACAGCGCGTTTGCTGATGAATTATATCCAATTCTGCCATAACCTTTTCCCGACCAAGATATTCAGGGAAGACAGAGAAGAATATATTCTTTCCTTATGTCGCTCACAAGAAGAAGAAACCAACCAACCGTTCTTGGATTTCATGGCATCCCAATTAAAAAAATCGCTTTCTTTGGAGATTGAGAAGTTCAATGCTTCACAGAAGAAAGGTTTTGGCTTTCTTTTCTAAAATATATCAGGAATAGCTTTTTCGTCTATGATTTTATCATTTTGCCCTTACTCTTTAAGTTCCAAAATATATATTTGTTTCTCTGAACTGTCATCAAAATCTCCTCCCGTAAAATCCCCGAATTTATGGATAATATTAAATCCAATTTGTTTGAGATATGAATTTAACTCTTGGGGAAAAAACAATCTCATGTCCATATTCTGGACTGAATGAAATTTATCGTCAATAAAATATTGCCACTTTATACGATTAATTTGAGATGCGCTTTCATAGTGCATGCTTTGTTTTATCAACACTCTTCTTCCATCATTGGTTGTATATTCGGTAATAACTTGTTGCTTCCTCTCGTTTTCAACAATATATTGGATATTAGGATTGAAGCAGTCCAATAAAAACAAACCTTTTTCTTTCAAATGATTTCTTACGACTTTCAACGCATCAAATAAATCCTCATTTTTATACAAATGATGGATTGAATTAAACGGAATAAAAATAAAATCGAATTTTTCTCCAAGGTCTAATCCTCTAATATCCGCTTCAATGAAATCTATTTTTAATCCGGCTTGAAATGCTTTCTCCTTTGCCCGTTCAAGCATGGATAAAGTATAATCAACTCCCTTAATATTATAACCATCCTTTGCTATTGGAATCGTAAGCCTACCCGTTCCACAGCAGAGTTCAAGTATTTTGGCATCTTTATTTTGAGGCAGCCATTTTTTGTAAAACTCCAAATCGGACAGAGATTTATTCAACCCATCATAAATATCTGCATTATAAATAAAATCACCGACTTTATAATCTGTATTCATATTCTTTATTTTAACAGCTCACGATTTTGATTATCACCACTTTCCAATATGCTCATTTGATGGATAGCTATTTGGTTTAACTTAACAAGACGTTCACGTTGTGTCATATTCTGTTCGATAAACACGGCATTTAGATTCTCCATATTCGACAAACAGATAAGTTCATTGATAGTAGCATAATCACGGATGTTTCCTTTCAGTTCGGGATTCGCTTCTCTCCATTGTTTTGCTGTCATACCGAACATCGCCACGTTCAGCACGTCGGCTTCATTGGCATAAATAATGCTTGCATTGGTGTGACTTCCATCGGAATAAGGTTTTGCTTTATGGCATCAGTATGTATGCGGTAGTTGATTTTCGACAATTCACGTTTCGCTGACCAACCGAGCAGCCTTTGTTCTTCTGTCTTTAGCCGCTGATACTCCTTAACAAGAAGTAATTGGAATTTAGGAGAAATCCACATGCCAAAATGATATGCTATATCCCGATGTGCGTATGTGCCACCATAACGACCTGCCTTAGAACGAATACCGATGGCACCGGTACGTTCTATCCACGTTTTCACCGAAAGCACAAAATTGTTACTTCCTGCCGCATTTTTAATTGTACCGAATTCGGTACAATTAAAATCGGAATTATACAACATTTCCCATTCGCCAAGATACTCGATAGTGCTTTTAAGACTAAGCCAACGGAAGATAATATGTTCTTGCTGTTGGCTTCTTGCCATGTCTGTAAGGCTGATGTAGTCTTCTTCATTGTACTTGACAACGCTAATATCTGTATTTTGAACAGTAATTTTTGCCATTATAATGATACATTGAGTTTCAATCACAAAGGTCGCTATAATTTGAGAAACTGCATCCTTTTTAATGGACTATTCACAAAAATGGCAGACCAGAAAGCCTACTTTGTTGTAAATATACGCCTATTTCCCGTAAAGCGCAAGGATTAGGAATATTTTTCTTTCAGGCTTTACTGTATTCCGCCAAAAGCCGTACCGCATTTAACCCGAAAATGAAAAAGAAAACCACCCTTGTTTCTTCGGCAGCCGCCCCAAAAACGCCCCCTCCAAGGGATTTCCCAAAAACATCCTTCATCCTTCAGGTTTCGCCATAACACACTTATAAACAATCATTTACCCACTGAACTTTCATCCGGGCATCTTTCAGCCCATGCTTCATCCTTACCTTGTAGGGAAGCGAAAATCGTTTGGCGCACGAAACACTTTTTTTCTCAGTCGAATGAAAAATCAATCTCAGCCGAACGATTTTTCGTTTGGCTGAGATTGATTCCCGCCCTTCGGGATGAAAGAGAACTGAAAGACAACTGAAACATCTTTCAATTCATAACTCACTCGATACGAGATTATTACATTGAAACCTGAAAGATGAAGGATGTTTTTGGAAAATCCCTTGGGAGGAAAACGCGCATCGGGCAAACCATAGACCAAAATAAAGCGCGTCCACCCTGAGCGGGGACGCGCTTTTATTCCATGCAAACGTGCTTAGGAAAAGCCTAAGCGTTCGCTTTTTAGTCGTTCAACTTCGCCTTGATGAACTCACGGTTCAGACGGGCGATATTGGCGATGCTTTCGCACTTCGGACACACGGCCTCACAAGCGCGGGTGTTCGTACAGTTACCGAAGCCGAGTTCGTCCATCTTGGCAATCATGGCCTTGGCACGGCGTGCAGCCTCAGGACGACCCTGCGGCAACAAAGCCAACTGGCTCACCTTGGAAGAGACGAACAACATGGCAGAACCGTTCTTGCAGGCTGCCACACAGGCACCGCAACCGATACAACTGGCGCAATCCATGGCTTCGTCGGCATTCTGCTTCGGAATCAAAATGGCATTGGCATCCTGAGGCTGTCCCGTACGCACGGTCACATAACCGCCGGCTTGCATGATTTTATCGAAAGCCGTACGATCCACCATGCAGTCCTTGATGACGGGGAAACCGGCGGAACGCCACGGCTCCACGGTAATCGTATCGCCGTCCTTGAACTTACGCATATAGAGCTGGCAGGTGGTGGCACCGCGTTCGGTCTTGCCGTGGGGCGTACCGTTGATGTACAAAGAACACATACCGCAGATGCCTTCACGGCAATCGTGGTCGAACACGAACGGTTCCTTGCCCTCCTCTACCAGTTGTTCATTCAAAATGTCCAGCATCTCCAGGAATGAGGTATCGCCCGGAATGTCTTTCATCTCACGCTCGTCAAAATGGCCCTTGTCTTTCGGTCCGTTCTGGCGCCAATATCTAAGCTTAAATGATATATTTTTCTCCATTGTTGTTTTTCTTTATAATCGTTGAACAAACCGTTTATTAGCTCTTGTAGTTACGTGTCTGAACCTTGATGGCTTCGTAAACGAGAGGTTCCTTGTACAATACGGGAGCCACGTCGTCAGAGCCTTGGTACTCCCAGCAAGATACGTAGAAGTAGTTCTCGTCATCACGCTTGGCTTCACCTTCTTCCGTCTGGTATTCTTCGCGGAAATGACCGCCGCAAGACTCGTTACGGTTCAAGGCATCATAAGCGATGAGTTCGCCCATCGTGATGAAATCGTTCAGGCGCAATGCCTTCTCCAGTTCGATGTTCACGCCTTCCGTAGAACCCGGAATGAACAAGTTGGTCTCGAACTCCTTGCGGATGTCTTTCAAGAGCTTCAACGCCGTCTTCAGACCTTCTTCCGTACGGCCCATGCCGACATATTCCCACATGATGTGGCCGAGTTCCTTGTGGATGGAATCCACGGATTTCTTTCCCTTGATGCCCATCAAATGGTCGATACGTGCCTGCACGGCCTTCTCTGCCTCTGCGAATTCAGGCAATTCGGTAGAGAAACGGGGAACGGTAATCTGGTCGGCCAGATAGTTCTGGATGGTGTAAGGCAGGACGAAGTAACCGTCGGCCAAACCCTGCATCAAGGCGGAAGCACCCAAACGGTTGGCACCGTGGTCTGAGAAGTTACATTCACCGATGGCAAACAAGCCCTTGATGGAAGTCTGAAGCTCGTAGTCTACCCAGATACCGCCCATCGTGTAGTGGATAGCCGGATAAATCATCATCGGATTATAGTATTTCACGCCGTTGATTTCGTTGGCCAGCTTACCGGGGTTCACGTCGGTGATTTCTTCGTACATGTCGAAAAGATTGCCGTAACGTTGGAGCACTACGTCGATACCTAGACGCTCGATACTTTCAGAGAAATCGAGGAATACGGCCAAACCGGTATTGTTCACACCAAAGCCCTTGTCACAACGCTCCTTGGCTGCACGTGAAGCCACATCGCGCGGAACGAGATTACCGAATGCCGGATAACGGCGTTCCAGATAATAGTCACGGTCTTCTTCAGGAATATCGCTACCCTTCTTCGTTCCAGCCTGCAATGCCTTGGCATCTTCAATCTTCTTGGGCACCCAGATACGGCCGTCGTTACGCAGAGACTCTGACATCAAAGTCAGTTTGGACTGCTTGTCGCCGTGGACGGGGATACAAGTCGGGTGGATTTGTACGTAAGCGGGATTAGCGAAATAAGCTCCCTTGCGATAACACTGCATGGCAGCCGAACAGTTACAGCCCATGGCATTGGTAGAAAGGAAATACGTATTACCATAACCTCCGGTAGCGATAACTACGGCATGGGCGGCAAAACGCTCCAATTTACCGGTCACCAAGTTGCGGGCGATAATACCACGTGCACGACCGTCTACCATCACCAAATCCATCATTTCGTAACGAGTAAACAATTTCACCGTACCGGCATTCACCTGACAGCTCAAAGCCGAATAAGCACCGAGCAACAACTGCTGTCCGGTCTGTCCTTTGGCGTAGAACGTACGGGATACCTGTGCGCCACCGAACGAACGGTTGGCCAACATGCCTCCGTATTCGCGGGCAAAGGGAACACCTTGTGCCACACACTGGTCGATGATGTTGTTGGAAACCTCGGCCAAGCGATACACATTGGCTTCACGGGCACGGTAGTCGCCGCCCTTCACCGTATCGTAGAACAAACGGTAAACGGAGTCACCGTCGTTCTGGTAATTCTTGGCTGCATTGATACCTCCCTGTGCAGCGATGGAGTGTGCGCGGCGCGGAGAATCCTGAATACAGAAATTAAATACTTTGAATCCCATCTCGCCGAGAGAAGCTGCGGCAGAGGCACCGGCCAGACCGGTACCGACCACGATGATGTCCAAACGGCGCTTGTTGGCCGGATTCACCAATTTCTGATGTGCCTTATAATTGGTCCATTTCTCAGCTACCGGTCCTTCCGGAATCTTGGAATCGATTATCTTTGTCATAGTTCGTTTCAATTTAATGATTCATTAATTAATATTAGTAGCACACGCTTCCGCTGCAACCGCCGCAGAAAGAGAAATACAATGCCACTACCAAGAACATCAGGATGACGATAGTGGTGTAGATGTTGCCGATGCACTTCCAACGGTTGAACCACACCTTACCGTTCCAACCCAGTGTCTGGATGGCACTCCAGAAGCCGTGCGTCAAATGGAACCACAGGGCAGCCAGCCAGATGATGTACAATACGGTATAAACCGGGTTGCTGAACGTAGCTACGATATAACCGTAACCATCCGTTGCGTGCAGGCCGCCCATGTAGGGATCGCCCATCAACTCGGCAAACATCATGTTATACCAGAAATTGTACAGGTGCAGAACCATGCCCAATACAACGATGATGCCCAGCACCAACATGTTCTGTGAAGCCCACTCCACCTTGTCAGGCTTACTCGTCACGTCGTAACGGTTGTTACCGCGCGCCTTACGGTTTTGCATCGTCAGCCAGAAAGCATAGATGATGTGAATAACCACCAAAGCTGCCAATGCCAGAGTTGCTGCTACCGCATACCAGTTGGAGCCCAGAAATTCACAAATCATGTTATAGCCTTCTGCCGAGAACAGAGCCACAACGTTCATCGACGCATGGAACGTCAAGAACAGGACAAGCGCGATACCGGTAACCGACATCACCACTTTCCTACCAATAGATGAATCACATAACCACATAAATGATTGAATTTAAAATATTTAATAAATAATATAAAGGAATTCCTACATCTTCATCCTCCTGATAAGGTTCTGCAAAATTACTCTAAATCCTGAATAACACAAAGAAATAGCCGAATTATATTCCTAAAAATCACTACTTTTGTAACCGTAAAAACAAGTTAAAAATGAAGTTCGACTACGATGTGATAGTGATAGGCGGTGGCCATGCAGGCTGCGAAGCGGCAGCAGCCTCTGCCAACATGGGAGCGCAAACCTGCCTTGTCACCATGGACATGAACAAGATTGGACAAATGAGTTGCAATCCGGCCGTGGGGGGCATTGCCAAAGGACAAATCGTCCGGGAAATAGACGCTTTGGGCGGCTACATGGGTATCGTGACCGACCGCACCGCCATACAATTCCGTATGCTCAACCGTTCGAAAGGCCCGGCTATGTGGAGCCCCCGCGCCCAGTGCGACCGTGGAAAATTCATCTGGGCATGGCGGGAAATCCTGGAAAATACACCCAATTTGCATATCTGGCAAGACCAAGTGAAGGAACTCCTCGTAGAGCACGGAGAAGTGGCTGGCGTGAAGACATATTTCGACGTGACGATCCGGGCACGCTGCGTCATCCTGACGGCCGGCACCTTCCTGAACGGCCTGATGCACATCGGACACACGCAGTTGCCCGGAGGCCGTGTGGCCGAACCGGCGTCATACCATTTGACCGAATCCATCGCCCGCCACGGCATAAACTACGGGCGGATGAAAACCGGGACACCGGTACGCATCGACGGAAGAAGCGTACATTTCGAGGAAATGGAAATACAGGAGGGAGAACACGACTACCATAAGTTCTCATTCATGGGGCGCGACCGGCAACTGAAACAACTTCCGTGCTGGACCTGTTTTACCAATCCGGAAGTTCATGAAGTATTGAGAAGCGGCTTGCCGGATTCTCCCCTTTACAACGGACAAATCCAAAGCATAGGGCCGCGCTACTGCCCGAGCATCGAGACCAAACTGGTCACCTTTCCCGAACGCGGCCAACATCAGCTTTTCTTGGAGCCGGAGGGCGAAAGCACGCAAGAATATTATTTAAACGGCTTTTCATCGAGCCTGCCGCTCCACATCCAAATCGAAGCCTTGAAAAAAATCCCGGCTTTCCGCGATCTGGCCATATATCGTCCGGGCTATGCCATAGAATACGATTACTTCGACCCCACCCAACTGTACCACACGTTGGAATCGAAAATATTGCCGGGCTTATTCATGGCCGGACAAGTCAACGGAACCACAGGTTACGAAGAAGCAGGCGGACAAGGCATCGTAGCCGGAATCAACGCTGCCTTGAAATGTTCCGGAGGCGAACCTTTCGTCATGCACCGTGATGAATCCTATATCGGCGTACTCATCGACGATTTGGTCACCAAAGGAGTGGACGAACCTTATCGCATGTTCACGTCGCGGGCAGAATATCGTATCTTGCTTCGTCAGGATGATGCAGACGCACGCCTCACGGAACGTTCTTATCAAATAGGATTGGCTACACGCGAACGCTATGACCATTGGCTTTCTAAAAAGGAAGCTGTCGAGCATATCGTAAGTTTCTGCAAAGAATTCTCGTTGAAACCGGCTCTGATCAATCCCGGATTGGAAGCTTTAGGCACGACACCGCTCAAATACGGATGCAAACTTTTCGAATTAATCAACCGTCCGCAAATCACGGTGAAAAACATTGCCGAACATATCGTACCGTTAAAGGCTCTGCTCGACACATTGACCGACCGACGGGATGAAATCATCGAAGCAGCCGAGGTATTGATAAAGTATCACGGGTATATTGCCCGCGAAAGAATCATCGCCGACAAGATGCAGCGCTTGGAAAGCATTAAGATAAAAGGCCGCTTCGATTACAAAAACATGAACTCCCTGTCGACCGAAGCCCGTCAGAAGTTAGAGAAAATCAATCCGGAGACACTGGCACAGGCCGGACGCATCCCGGGTGTCTCTCCCAGCGACATCAACGTGCTGCTCGTGCTTCTGGGACGGTAGCCGGAAGCTCTACGTTTCACGTGAAACAAAACTTAAATTACCAACAGATAAAATACTGGTTATGAACAATCCAACATTACTAAAGAATCTGCGAAACATTCCGAACTTCCCTATACCCGGAGTTCAGTTCAAGGACGTAACGACACTCTTCAAAAACGCGAAGTGCATGAAGATTATGCTAAACGAATTGTATGAAATCTATAAGGACAAAGGCATCACAAAGGTGGTCGGCATAGAGTCGCGCGGTTTCGTCCTCGGTGCTGCCCTTGCCGTGAAACTGGGCGCCGGTTTCGTTATGTGCCGGAAACCCGGAAAACTTCCGGCCGAGACCTTACAGGAAAGTTATATGAAAGAATACGGTAAGGATACGATAGAAATACATAAAGATGCCATTGACGAAAAAGACGTGGTCCTCATTCATGACGACCTGCTTGCCACAGGCGGTTCCATGAAAGCGGCCTACAACTTGGTGAAGAAGTTTAATCCGGCACACGTCTACATCAATTTTATTATCGAACTGACGGGCGAAGGATTGAACGGACGCGAGGTTTTCGACGAAGGCATTGAAATCAGCACACTCTTACGTGTCTAAAAATAGCTTTTTTAACGGGGACATGCAGCACGCTGTATTGTCCCCTTTTCATATCCAATTCCAAACGCCATGACGACCGAAGAAAAAGAGAAGCTGGACGCTTATTTGAAAGGCATCGTCCTGAACCTGCCGGACAGTCCGGGATGCTACCAATATTTGAACGACGAGGGGGGAATCATCTATGTGGGTAAGGCCAAAAACCTGAAACGGCGCGTCTATTCCTATTTCAGCAAAGACCACCAAAGCCGGAAAACAGCCATGCTGGTCAGTAAAATCAGGGATATCAAGTATATTGTGGTAAACAGCGAAGAAGACGCGCTTTTATTGGAAAACAACCTTATCAAACGTTATAAACCGCATTACAACGTGTTACTGAAGGACGACAAAACCTATCCGTCCATTTGTGTGACCAACGAATACTTTCCCCGCATTTTCAAAACACGGCACATCGTACGCAACGGTTCCGTGTACTTCGGCCCTTACAGCCATATTCCCACGCTGAATGCCTTACTCGAGCTCATCAAGAACCTCTATCCGTTGCGTACGTGCCACCTCGCGCTCACACCTGAAAACATCCGTAGCGGAAAGTTCAACGTCTGTTTGGAATACCACATCAAGAACTGCAAAGGCCCCTGCATCGGAGCGCAAAGCCGCGAAGAATACCTCCAATCCATCCAAGAAGCCAAGGAAATCCTGAAAGGAAACACAGCCGAAATCAGCCGGAACATGCTCGCCGAAATGCAAGCGTTGGCGGCGGAAATGCGTTTCGAAGAGGCACAAGCCATCAAAAGGAAGTACGACCTTTTGGAAAGTTACCGAAGCAAGAGCGAAGTGGTGAGCAACGTCCTCCACAACATCGACGTTTTCTCCATTGAGGACGATGGAAACGCGGCTTACATCAACTACCTGCACGTGACGAACGGGAGTATCAACCAGGCCTTCACCTTTGAATATAAAAAACGAATGAACGAGTCGCCAGAAGAACTGTTGACGCTGGGCATCGCTGAAATGCGGGAACGCTACAAGAGCCATTCCAAGGAAATCATCACCCCCTTTCCCATCGACGTGGAAATGGAAGGCGTCACCTTCACCGTCCCGCAAAGGGGAGACAAGAAGAAACTGCTGGAACTCTCTATCCTCAACGTAAAACAATACAAACTGGACCGGCTCAAACAGGCCGAGAAACTCAATCCGGAACAGAAAAGCGTACGGCTGATGAAAGAAATACAGCAAGCCATGCAACTTGAAAAGCTCCCCATGCGCATCGAATGTTTCGACAATTCAAACATCTCGGGGACGGATGCCGTGGCGGCCTGCGTAGTCTTCAAAAAGTGCAAACCCAGCAAACAGGACTACCGCAAATACAACATCAAAACCGTGGTCGGACCGGACGATTATGCCTCGATGAAAGAGGTGGTGCGCCGCCGGTATTCACGCGCCGTGGCGGAACAAGGCGAACTGCCCGACCTCATCATCACGGACGGCGGACGGGGACAGATGGAGGTGGTACGCGAAGTGGTGGAAGACGAACTCGGACTGCGCATCCCCATCGCCGGACTGGCTAAAGACGACCGCCATCGCACCAACGAACTGTTGTTCGGCTTCCCGCCTATCGTCATCGGCATGAAGACAGACAGCCCTGTGTTCCGGCTCATGACCCAGATACAGGATGAAGTGCACCGTTTTGCCATCACTTTCCATCGCGACAAACGCAGCAAACACCAGACCGTTTCGGCACTGGACACCATCAAAGGCATCGGCGAGAAAACCAAAACCCAGTTGCTCAAACGGTTTAAAAGCGTGAAACGTATCCGGGAAGCTTCGTTCGACGAACTGGCCGCAGAAATCGGGCAGGCCAAAGCGAAAATAATACAAGAAAACCTGCCTGCTGAAGCATGACATGCAGGCTTTTTTCGTATATTTGCAAGAAACCAAACACACGCTAAACACATGAGAACCGTAATACAACGCGTCAGTCATGCGTCGGTAAGCATCGGCTGTCACTGCAAATCGGCCATACAAGGCGGACTTTTGATTTTGTTGGGCATAGAAGAGGCTGACAATGAAGAGGATATAGATTGGTTGTGCCGTAAGATTACAGGACTTCGCATCTTCGACGACGAAAACGGCGTAATGAACCGGAGCATCCTCGAAACCGGAGGTGACATATTGGTTATCAGTCAATTCACCCTGATGGCTTCGTACAAGAAAGGCAACCGCCCCTCGTATATCCGTGCGGCCGGGCATACCACAGCCATCCCACTCTACGAAAGCTTCTGCCGGAAATTGGGCGAAGCGCTCGGCAAACCCGTGCAGACGGGAGAATTCGGAGCGGAAATGAAAGTAGACCTGTTGAACCACGGCCCCGTCACCATCTGCATGGACACTAAAAACAAAGAATAAAAAAGGAAAATATGACTATAGACGAAGCACAGAAACAGGTAGACGAATGGATTAAAACGGTCGGTGTACGTTACTTCAGCGAACTGACCAACATGGCTTGCCTGACCGAAGAAGTGGGCGAACTGGCCCGTGTCATGGCCCGCCGCTACGGCGACCAGTCTTTCAAGGAAGGCGAAAACTGCAATCTGGAAGAAGAGATGGCCGACGTACTTTGGGTACTGATCTGCCTGGCCAACCAGACGGGCGTGAACCTGACGGAAGCACTCCGGAAAAGTATCGAGAAGAAAACCCGAAGAGACAAAGAACGACATATTAACAATCCTAAATTACATTGAATCATGAGCGAGCACACACATCATCACGAGCCTGAAACCAGCAAGTACGAACAGGCATTGAAGAAGTACGACCTCAACCTCAGCGACGAGGCCGTGAAAGAAGCCGTGGCGAAAATCATCGCCGAAAAAGTGCCGGAAAACGACACGACGGAAGTCAAAAGATTCCTGATGGGCAGTGTGGAACTGACCTCATTGAGCACCACGGACAGCGAAGAAAGCATCCTCCGTTTCACGGAACGCGTGAACGAATTCGAGGACACCTACCCCGACCTGCCACATGTAGCCACCATCTGCGTCTATCCCTGCTTCGCACAAATCGTCAGCCAATCGCTTGAAGTGGAGGGCGTGGAGGTAGCTTGCGTGTCGGGCAGTTTCCCCTCCTCGCAAGCTTTGATTGAAGTCAAAGTGGCCGAAACAGCCCTGGCTATCAAGGACGGCGCCACGGAGATAGACATCGTCATGTCCGTCGGCAAGTTCCTGAGCGGCGACTACGAGACGCTCTGCGACGAAATCAGCGAACTGAAAGCGGCCTGCGGCGACCATAAGATGAAAGTCATCCTCGAAACGGGCTGCCTGAAGACTGCCGCGAACATCAAGAAAGCCTCCCTGTTGGCCATGTATGCCGGAGCCGACTATATCAAAACGTCCACCGGGAAACTCGAACCGGCTGCTACGCCGGAAGCCGCTTACGTCATGTGCCAAGCCATCAAGGAATACTATGACGAAACAGGCATACAGATAGGTTTTAAGCCCGCAGGAGGCATGCATACGGTACATGATGCCCTTGTGTACTACACCATCGTCAAAGAGGTCTTAGGCGAAAAATGGCTTACCAACCAGTGGTTGCGCCTTGGCACAAGCCGGTTGGCCAACCTGTTGCTGAGCGAAGTGACGGGAGAAGAAGTGAAATTCTTCTAATCCTCCCCTTCTGACAGTTTGACAAAACGACAAACATGTCCCCACGAGAACGACGTATTTGCATGCCGGTGGAGTACACGTCGGTTCTACGCGATTCTCGCGTATCGTGAAAATGACATTCTGACACCCACGCGGATGGTTTGCTGACACCAGAAAGGCAGCACAACGCTACTGTCCGTATGAAACCCAGTGCCTGCCACGGAAAAGCCGGAAACGGTGACAAATGTGGCAGGTATTTTTGTATGCTTTTCCGACCCAAATAGAAGAAAAATCTTTCATTTCCGGAGTCTTCATCCCCCACTCCATCCCGTTCTCACACCCATTTTCGGAGATTCCCGTCCCAATCTGCTGAGAAACATTTTCCGCTTTCAGCCAAACGATTTTTCGTTCGGCTGAAAGAAATCCGGATTTGGGCAGAGAAATGCGCGATAAGAGCAATAATCTTATCTTAAATATTAAAACAAGAACATCTTTTTCCTCTATTTTATCTATCCTCTACCATAGCCCAACATGGAAAAAATAGCAAAATGTCATTGTTATCAATAAATGGATGTAGAAGTGATTTAAACTTATGTTCAATTCTTAATTTTGTTTCAAAACATTAAAGCACAGCGTACAAAACGGATTATTCCTTATATTTATGGGTGCTCA
>QWCN01000211.1_pt1 | contig 100765 bp, 56 predicted proteins | sample 1972711 | NCBI WGS metagenome assembly QWCN01 (sample SAMN09866707, study PRJNA288562) | Human gut metagenome isolate term1_stool, whole genome shotgun sequencing... | isolation source: gut | host: Homo sapiens | place: USA: California | reverse complement strand
GTAGGGCAATGCCGACGTAACGGTAGTGCGTTTGAATTTCTTTTCCATTGTGATATATGTATCTCTTTTGTTATGAGCGCATTTTGGTGTGCAAAGATAACGGTTTTCCACTCAAAGAAAAAGAGAAGACAATGAAATGTCCAATGATGTATTCAAAAAGATTCAGAAATTGTGTATCGGTTATTGATTGCAATACCGTAGAATCGCTTTTTCTATTTCGGTTTTCTTCTTTTCATCTTTCACAAAATCACTTATTAAAAATATATGAGTGGTAGATTGTCCGATTCCGATTAAAGTTCCCACCTGATTATTAATTTCTTTAATCCACTTGTCAAAGCCCATGATTTTATCGCCTTCGGCAACAAAATGTGACGGGTTTCCTCCATTTGCTTTAAAATGAATATTTACTTTACTGCATTCCTCAAAAATTGGGTTTACATCCAGAGGATAACGAGATGCATTAAAATAGTTGGTGTAAGCTTGAACCCGCTTCCTAAAATCCACATCAGATAGCATATAGCTATATTGAGCAACATAAGAAAGAGAGGTATATCCCCCCAAGAGTACATCGGTAAGAACATGGGTACCATATTTTTTCACTATCTCATCCCCGTTACTCTTCTCTAAATCATTCAGGAACTCTTTAGACAAGAAAAAACACAAATAATGTGGCCAAACATGGGGAAGGGTATATCTGCTGGTAGGGTGAAAACATTCCGCTTTGTGAAAATAGTTGCCTTGCAAGTTTTCCTCTATATTTCCTATATCTTCGGTAAATAGCCTAAGAACATCATCCCCTATCTTTGTTTCCACTTGGCTATTTAAATAGATATTATCTATATATTTATTCAAGTCTCGATTTTCACTTATAACCCAACCTCCCCCATTGTAAAGCAAAAATATTTCTACTGTAGAATAAGGGTATAGTTTAATTGGTTCCTGCTTTACATAATCATATCCGTCACCTGCTAACAGACGTTCTACATCAATAACTTTGCCTTTTACATTTATATATCCCTTTATGGTACTCTTTTTACAGTCAAATCCTCTGCCCAATAAGTCTATGTAATCATAGGTTTTATCGTTCGTTACTGTTTCTATAAATACTTTTATATCAACAGGATCTTTCTCTACTACAGTCGGCGGTTCGATTTCTGGTTCCGGTTCCGGTTCCGAAAAATCACATCCACTCCAAAGCAGTAACAGTACCCCAAATAAAGTGTAGTTCAGTCTCATATTTTAATTTTTATATTGACAGTGATAAAAAGCGATAAATTGGGTGCTTCATCGAGTTTCCCCTTCTATGTCATATCCTTCATCGGTAGAAGCTATGCAATTGATGTTATATTCGTTGTTAATCCCTTTCATTCTTAGCCAGTGAGCCTTAGGAGGAGGAGCCGATCTTGTTGTTTCGAATAAACCTAAGTTTAAAACAGTGTTCAACATATACAACGCTACATAGTCGCTTTCTCCTATATCATAAACTTCCGTAGCCTCATTGCCATCATCGTTCTTATAGGCGAGTGAGAGGTAGTATTTCTTCTCGGATTTGTATATTGAATATAGCCCTTTTGCAATGTCCACATCTTGAACGGTTATGCGAAATGAGCGCTTTTCATCCTCTTTGAACCATAAAAAGCCGCCTTCTTTCAATAAAGGGTGATTGCTTTCACGTATGATGGTTCCGATTTCATTGTCTACAACTTCTGCTTTTATAATAATACTGGTGTGGCAAATGTTATCTGTTATTTCAATAGTTGCTTTACCTTTCTGAATCGGTTTTATGACTATGTTGCCATATTCCCCGTCTTCATAGATATATGCTTCAGCTATATCAGAGTTCAAGTTATTTATACTATAATCCATATTACCGCTTAATATTTTTATTCTTCCCCAAAATGCTTTTGCTATTTTTATATCTTGTTTTTCAATGGTGAAATCAAGATAATGTTCATCGGATGAGCAAGAATACAGAACCGGTATTAATATCAGGAAAAAGAAATGCGATAGTTTCATCATAATTAGGGTGTTTATAAAGTTTGTATAGATTGACGTTTACTTCATAATTAATAAAGTACCACGCAAATGTATAAAATTAATTTGTATAAAGTCTAAATTTATGGCTTATTTCTGAGTTCAAAATTTTTCTGAATTCTGAGTTTGTCTAAGGATTTTTCTCCCTGTTCTTTTAAGGAACATGTGGGTTGTACGACAAAAAAGAACAAGGGGGAAAATCCTTCGGATACAATTCTTAAGAAAAAGTTGAAATGAAACAGTTTATAAATTGTTTTTTTGTGATCTCTGTAGAATCATAATATAAAGAAAACTGTGGTTTACTTGCGAACAAGAAAGAAATCGGTAGCTGTCATCTTTTCTATTTCACATGTATTGAGGTAAACATTTGCAATCGTCTGAATGATATTCTGTTCATTTTGTATTTGCCGGTCCATAACTTCCTCCAACTCATTGAAAATGATGCGTTGTGACTGGAACAAGTTCCGTTTTACATTCTCTTCCTTTTGTAGCAGTTGTTTTTGGTTGAGAAGATAGTCGTACGTCTTACGGTTCAGTCTGATTGTTGATATTAGATTCAAGAGTTCAATCTTTTGGCTGTCCATGTATTTTTGTTTGCTTATTACCAGTTTCTCATAATTCAGCTTGGCGTTTTCGTACTCTTTCTTTTGTGATACCCATCCGGTTATTGGAAATGAGAAGTTCAGGCTGGCGTTATAGTCCGTAATTTTGCTTTCGGAGAGTCGTTTGAAATCATTGGCGGAAGCACTCATACCTATTCCCATAGAGAGTGAGGCACTTCCCCAACGTTTACGTTTTAATTGGGAGGTTGCTCGCTCTTGAGACAATAGCTGTACTTTATATAAGTTCTCAATTTTATCGTTCATTTGAGAAAGTGCGAGTTCTGTATTGATAGTGAAAACAGGGAAATCAGGGTAAATAAAATTTGTTCCGGAGGTAGTAAAACAAAGGCCTGTCTCCATATTCAGTAGTTCAAAAAGTTTGTTCAATTCTTCTTTATTGCCTTCAGTCTGGTTTGCTATGCTTGCAATCTTGATTGCCATACTTTCCAAGTCTGTTTCCAGCATCTTTCCGGCAGCATAAGCTGCTTTGCTTAGTTCATACAACTTCTGCAATGATTCTGTTTGGTGTGCCAGTTGCACTATTTCTGTTTTCTTCGCAACGATTTCAAAGAATAATTGTAGAGTATTGTATTTCAGTTCAAAGAGACTTTCTGTCTGTTCTAATTCGGCTTTCGTCCGGTTGGCTTTGATTATTCGTCGGTTCCATTTATTGACGGAGAAGAAATCGAGTGGTTGATTGTAAGAGAGGTGATAATAATTCAAGGAATAAGATGTCAGCAGATTATCGTCACGGTTATTTCTATATATGGACAGATTACTGTTCAAAGAGAATTGGCCTCCGGTCCATTCCAATGGCACGTTTGCATTGAGTGAAAGATTGCCTTGCAGATTATCCACTTCCAGATACTTGATGCTACCGTCTGCTTGCGAGACGGGTGATATTGTTTTTGAGTATGATGGTCCTGAAAAGGCCATTGAAACAGAGGGAAGAAGGGATGCCATGTTTATTTCATAAGTGCGATGGTCTATTTCAGACTGTATTTTTTGTAATCTGTATTCAGGCGAGTTGCACATCACCTTATCAAGTATATCGTTGAGGGTATAAGAACACTGTGCACTGCTCCGGGTTATGGACAGCAAGAGTAAAAGAATACAAAAGTAGTACCGGTTATGAGATAACTGCGTTCTTATAACCGGTATTATATAGTGTAGACCTAATTTATATATCATTTCAACAAGGCTCCTAATAACAATGCAAGTAAAAAGCAATACACAGGGAAAAGCGCATGAGTAAACATGAATCTCGGTAAAAGTGCCCTTCGTCTCATGCGATGTTCTTCATCGGATAAAGCTCTCGCTTCTTCTATCAAACGTTTTATCACACCTTTTTCATAAACCACACCAACTATGCAAAAAGAGATTATACCGCATATTACCAATACCAGATAAGCGATATTTTTAGGTACGGGATGATATACGTGGGCATAAATATAAGTAGGTACGGCAGCGATAAAGGCCAATTGTGCTCCAAGGCAAATGACGAGTGTGATAAAGACATTAACGGTCTCGTTACCTGTAACTCTCCCTAATTGGTTTCCGGTCAGTATTCCCCGTATCAATGTCTCTGTATATTTGAGGATGAATGTATTCATAAAGATAATTTTTAGTTATTAATATTGCCCGTTGTTGACAACTTGCATTCTGTAACCGGTTATAAGATGGCTGAGCCTTTATGAACGGTGTTATATGACTTAATGTGAATTTGTACAGTATTTTGATAAGACATCAAACAATATTGTTGCTAACATACAATACCCAGGAAAAAGCGCATAGGCAAAAATAAATCTTAGCATAAGAGATTTTCGTCTGATGCGATGTTCTTCATCGGATAAAGCTCTTGCTTCTTCAATTAAATGTTTTATTACACCTTTTTTAGAAATTATACCGACTATGCAGAAAGAGATAATAGCACATATTGCTATTATCAGATAAATAATACTTTTAGGTAAGGGATGATACAGTTTGGCATGAATATAAACAGGTACGGCAGCGATAAAGACCAATTGCGAGCCAAGACAAATGACAAGTGTGATAAATACGTTCACTGTCTTATTTCCTGTAACTCTCCCTAACCGATTTCCAGTCAGTATTATCCGTGCCAATGTCTCTGTATATTTGAAAATGAATGTGTCCATAAAGATAATTGTTAATATTGCCCGTTGAAGCTTATTCCGAATCTGTACAGCATTATAGTAGATATCCTTTGGGGATGAGATATTGAAACAGTGCACACAACGGCATTACGTATGCTATGGGGAGCATGTAATATAATAAGAATGTAGGTATTAGTGCCTTTCTTCTTGCTTTATGTTCTTCTTTAGTTAGCTTATTAGCTTCCTCTGTCAAATTCTCATACACCTTTTCCTTTTTCACTTTTTGCATAAATAATATTGCTACTATAGCTGCAATTACTACAACGCTGTATACTAAATTCTTTGGTGCAGGATGCCATAAACGGGCATAAACAAAAAATGGTATCACCATTTGTATCAGTATTTCACTAAATACTAAGATTATTATTCCCCAATGAATATCATTTATTTCATTTTTAGGGGTACGAAACTTAGGGACACGGTATAACCGATTATAAGATAACTGTATCCTTATAACTGGCGTTATATAGTTTAGTCCGAATTTATATAGGTATTTCATCATAATGGGTTTATATAACAATTTCAGGTACGGAATTACATGGCTTTTAGAATTATGAGATGTAAACCACAGCATCAATTCGTATAATCCATACCAATAATATAAGATTATTTTGCGAGGATACTTTGTATATCAATATTGCCCATTAGGGACATGTGTACCTCCTCCTTGATCCCCAGGGGCTGCACATGCAGCTACAGTTAATGTCAATGAAACAAATCCTAATGCCGGAATGAAAAAACTTCCGACAGAGAATAATGCTGATGCTGCATTTATCCAATCTCGTGGACTTTGCTCACCGTCAGTAAGACCTATGGCAGCAGATATTACGGAATAGCCTAAGTTTATCCTACCCAGCCAACTTCCAATCTTTCCCAAAATGCCAATATCCTCTTTTAAGGTATCTGCAACCGTATTGACCAAGCCGGTAATACTCACCATGGTTGATAAACCATTAAGTACTTCTGACGTAAATATGGTGTTAATATCCCCGTTTTGTAAGCTGCCAACAAACTGCTTCCCTGTTTCTATGTTGTCTTCTGCAGAAGTGCTATTTTCATTACTACCACTACCGCCATTATATGAGCCATGATCATCACGATAGTCATCATCATAATCACTGGCATAATCATCATCAGGATAACCTTGTCCCCAATCATTTATGTTCCAATCATAATCTTCTGTATACCCCCCATCAGGAGTTATCACTACTTGGTCCAAAAAACCATTAATATCTCCGTTCCCATCGACATAATATTCTACGTAGTCATAATCCCCACTGCCGCAACCTCTGTTTTTCAGTTTCTCTGCCTGGAGCATCAATAGAATCGGAGAAATAAGTGCTGTCTCTCCCAATCCACTTTTCTGTTCTAATAAATCTTTCATAATCTACTGCATTTAAAGTTTATAATAAAGTTACTTTATATTCGATGATATGATATTCAGTATCTGCATTAACAGATTCTTTTTCTTGACGATAATCTCTACCTGTCCAGTCATGCCATGCACAAATTGGAATTTGCCATGAAAGTTGGGTTGCTTGTCGAAATCAATACAGGCTTTGGCTGAGTGAAAACTTTCTCCATTCTGCACAATATATACCGAAGAAGAGATGTCTGATATATGTCCGGACAAATAACCGTTTTGGGATTTCGGATAGCTATCCAGATAGATTTTTATTGGGGTATTGTCTTGTATTTCACCTGCTTCCTTGGAAGTGAACAGCATTTGTCCCATGATATTCTTATTTGTGGGCAAAACACGGAGCACTGGTGAATCTTGTGTCACGATTTGCCGGTCTTCAACGGAGGTGACTATTTCGAGCATTCCGTCAATGGGAGAGGTAATGACATATTGCTTGCGCCAAGTCTCTATATCATTCTGCAACATGGAAATGGCTTGTTCCACTTCCTGTTGTAGCGTTTCTGTGTTGTTGGTGTTGTCGATAGTTAGTTCCTGTAATTTAAGTTCTTTGGCGATTTTCTCTTTTTGGTATGCTAATAACGTATTTTTTGCATTAACGTGCTGTCCTTGTTGAGCCAGTAACGTTTTATATGAACGGTCGAAGTCCGTTTTCGTTATGGCATTTTTGCTGTATAACAAGGAATCTTCTTTAAAACCGTGTAGGGTTACTTTCAGGGTCGCTTGTTCTATTTCCAGAAGGTCTGTCTGTAGGTCGATTTGTTCTTTTAAAGTAGCTATTTCTGTCTCCAATTGCCGTTTGCTTTCTTCAAACAAACTTTTGTCGTGGAATGTCATGTATTTGTATATGGCCGACCGGAGAGTCATGCAAGAGTTGTTTAACATCCCAAGCCCTTTCACCGTTTCATTGTTACTCAATGTTTTGTAGATGTAGGAATATTTTCTTTCTCCCAAAAGCATAGCCAAGCTATCCATGGTATGATAATCTGCCGAATTGGATATATAGGCGATGTCTTGTGACGAACAAACCGAATCATTGGTATATTTTAGTAGCATTAGTTTGCCTGTATGTGGAGCAAGAAGTTCGAACGGTTGGTTATGTGCTATTAACCGGATGTTGCCAGTCACGACATCCGGCTGTTTTATAAGTAAGAATCCGGCTAACACAATTACAAAAAGTACGGTCACTGTCCAGACAAAAAGATTGGCGGATTTTGTCGGCATGTTTTCTATGTAGTCTTCTGTTGTTGTCATGCTTTCATGGTTTCTTGAATAGGAAATAATGAACTGTAGTAACTACGGCGTGTCAGAAGTTCTTCATGAGTGCCGCAATCTACGATATGTCCTTTCTCTAAAACAAGGATAATGTCGGAATTTGTCAGCGCAGCTCCCCGGTGGCTTACATATACCCTAAGAGCATCTTTCTTTTGTCTGTCAATTTTCTCAATGATTTTCTTCTCAAATTCGGTACTAAGCCCGTTCGCCATCTCGTCAAAGAGATAAATGTCTGCCTCCTTATAAAGAGCTCTTGCGATCAGGAGCCTTTGTTTCTGTCCATTACTCAATTTCCGGTGTCCGCTTCCTATCTTTGTGCGATAGCCGTCGGGCATCATTTCAATCTCCCTGCGTATGGAAGCGTTTTCTACGGCATGAATTAGGCGTGGCTCATCAAAATCCTCTTTTCCGATTATATTCTCAAGAATGGTTCCGTCCATCAATGTGTTTTCTTGAAGTAGGACACTGAAATTATTATTTCTTAATGTCCGCCAGTTCAATGCCTTGGCATTGGAAGTACCTAGGTAATATTCTCCAGCAAGAGGCGTAAGCAGTCCGCACAAAATCTTTAGTATGGTGGATTTCCCGCACCCGCTTTGTCCTACGATGCTGACTTTCTGCCCAAGTTGTAAACGTAAAGAGACATTTTTTAAAGCCATTGTTCCGTCAATGTATTTAAAAGAAACATTATCGAGCAACAGTGATTTAAATAATGGAATGAAAGAAGCGTTTTCCTTTTCTTTGCTGACCTCTTCCTCTTGTTTGTTGAAGGCTATTATGCGCTGTAGACTTATGACTGCCAACTGTGTCTGGTCAAGAAAATACGCCAGTTTTGTCAGCGGACTGCTGACCATGCCGAGAATATACTGGACGGCAAACAAACTGCCCAATGTTATTTCTCCCTGCAAGACATAATAACATGCTATATATGTTAAAGCTATGTCTTTGCCTTGTGAAATGATATTTGCTCCTACGTCCTGCGTTTGCGAGAAATTCAGGAAACGGATGTTCTGCTTGTGTTGTGCCACAATGATGTTACGCCATTTATTCCCGAACATTGTATCAAGGCCGAAGGATTTGATGTCGAATATGCAACGATGGATATCAATAACATGTTTGTTGCCGGCTGCCTGCAAATCCCAAAAGTTGAGGTCTATCTTTTTTCGTTCTTTCAGAAACAGGCAAGTCCACCCGATATATAGAACGGAACATCCCAGTGTGACCCAAAATAGAATACGGCTGAAATACAGCAATACAAGGGAAAATATAATCAGGAATAGGAGTGCTACAATAGATGAAAAGAAGGTACCGACAATGTAGCCTTGGATACGTTCGCTGTCTCTTACACGCTGTACCAGATCGCCAACATTGGATTGCGCAAAATACTGGACAGGCAGACGGAGAACCTTCTCTACGTATTGATTGAGCATAGTTACTTTTACGCGGTTCGTGATGTGCGTAACCAGATAAGTCTGTGTGAAGTTTCCCATTATAGTCGTAAGAATCAACAATGCATTTCCTATCAGTAGCAGCAATAGGAAATCAAAAGATGAAGTGGTTACTCCTTTGTCAATAATGGTTCGGGCAATAAACGGAATCAAGAGTTGAGCTACACAAACAATTAGGATAACGAACAGAAGTTTAGGTACATATCTCTTGTATGGTGTAAAGTATTCAAGCAATATACTGAAAATTTGCAGAGTACTATCCCTATTGGATTTGATATTCGCAAAGTCGGGTGTAGTGGTACATCTTATAGCCACAAAATTTTCTTCTTTTATCCGTTGTAATAACTCTTCTTTACTGAATTTTAGTTTTCCTCTTTTAGGGTCGGCAATAAAGTAACGGTCTCCCTTAATGCGGTAGCACACCACGTAATGCTCATTGAACAGCAAGACTACCGGTAATTCTATTTCTTTCAGAGCATCTATATTGACGGTGTAAGATGTCGTTTGTAAACCGAAGTTTGAGGATGCCTGGTAAAAGTCTTGTATAGACCAGCCGGAGGCAATGCAAGGCACTTTTTCGGTAATGTTCCATACTTGGACATGTTTTCCAAACAAGCCCAAGAGGATTCGTAGAGCGGTTGGCCCGCAGTCCGTATTTGATGTCTGTCTGTAGAAATGGGGAGTTGTTGCCATAGTTCGGATTTATTTCTTCATGACAATGTATGTGACCAAAGCTTTCTCTGTGATAAAGAACATATCCAATATAATGTCCGTCAATTTAAAGAAAACATAGAACAACTGTTCCTTTTGAGTAGAATAAAAACCTGAATAAGAGGCTGTGTTTAGGCAGCTTCCATTATCTATATAATATTGTTCTATCTCGGATAGTAAGGTGGATAATTCTGTATGAAGTGGCAAGACTGTTCGTTTGTCTTTGTAAGAAGACTCATATTCTTTCAGAATAGCTGCTCTCTTTATTTCGGCTATGTATTCGAGATTACTTGTGGGCAACATTTTGTTCAAGTGTGTTTTTATGTAAATATCAAAAATCATGTTCCAAAAGTTAGTCCATTCGCCCTCTTCCTGCAAAGAAGCCAGGCATTCATAATGTTCAAGGATAAAAGTTACTTTCTGAATATCTTCTGTTAGTAGTGCATCGAACATATTTTGTTTGTACATCCGGTGTATATTACATAGGTATTTGCTGACTTTTTCTTGAATTTCGTCTCCACCGAATGTCTCTATGGGACTTATATTTAATGGGTATTGCCAGTTATCCAGCAATCCGCTGTGTACGGAGTCAGGGTTTTTCAAATGGAAGAGTCTGATTTTAGGCAGAATATACTCGTTGAATGTGTACTGTCCAGCCTCAATAATGATGTATGCTCCCGGAGGATACAGTCCGTTAGCGGGATAGATAAAAGACAGGCATTGAATATCCTTTATATGTTTATAGAGGAAAGAACAGAACTTTTCTGTCAGTATGCGTAGCTCTTTGCATTCTGTATCTTTGGAACAAGGTTGTATGTGAACAGTCAGTCTGCTTTCGTTACATACCTCTTTGTAATTGCGTGTTGAACCAAAATGCAATTCTCCACCACAGTGTAGGAGAGTTCGTTTGAGAAAACCGAGTACTTTGGTTTTATCATGACTTTGGAAGAAACTTTCCAACGAAGATATATATTGTTTATGGAAGTTCTCATCCTTGCATTTTATTTCTCTTGAAGCTGATTTCCCTTCATAATCCCATAAGCCTTTCTTGAATAGAAACAACTTTAAGACAGTGTTGTATGCATTCAGTGTAGTAAAAACCTGTTCTTCAAAACTGTCTGTGCCCTCTATATCTTCAATGCAAGATGTTGTTCGTGTTCTTAGACGGTCAATTACTTCTTTTCGCGCCGGCATGGGACCTCTCTCGTATAGCGTGCTGCATTGTTGCTTCAAGTGTCTAAGCAGGTGATTCCTGTCACGCAGAATCAGTCCCTTTGCCAGCATGGAGATGATGGCTCCTCTGCCTTTTGCTACATCACGATATATCACGCCATCTATGTCGTAAAGAGGAAGCACTATTACTTGCATTTTCAAACCGTTGTAGTCATAAGACTCCACGAAAGAATCCCGATGCCAGTTGGAGATTAGAATGATGTCAAGATCTGAACTTTCATTGAAGAATGGCGTATTGAAACTGCCGGTGAGTAGTACGTGGGGAGTTTCCGGAAAATATTCATTAACGAACAATTTTATATTGTCAATATAATATTGATTTGGTTTCATGTCCTTTGCTTTTCTATAGATATCGGCTCAAATTTATAAGCAAAAAACAAGGTGTGAAACTGTCTGCTAATTGCTTATACTTTCATTTTGGCCTTCTCTCTTATAAGTGCAAACTGTTCATGTACATAGATGTGAACTTTTGCTTATTTCTGAGAAGAATTACCATATTTCAGATGAAAGAAAATAAGAGCGTTAACTTAATTATTAGGCTATATATTAGAAAATGTGTTGAATTTCCTTTTTGATTCAGTTTAGCATAATTCATACCATTGTTAGATGTATCATGTTTTGTGTAGTTTCTGGAACTACTTCGTAATCTTTACTCAGCCTTCTAAAATTCTTAAACCATGAGAAAATCCTTTCGGCAGTCCATTGTTAATGAAACTATTGTAAAATATTGAAATATCCATAAAGATATTTATTCTCATGAGTTAGTTCTATCAAAAACTCCCCTACATTCATATTGTCTATTGTGAAAGAGTATCGTTGGGTATTTGATATAGTGACTGTGCTGGAATAAAGAATCGTTCCTGTTGTATCTTTTATTATAATATGGAGATCGTCTAAAACAATATCCGAATATATATAGAGTGTATTGCCATCATGCGTTATGGTTGGAATACAAGATGCAGAGCGTGTATCTTCCAACCAATGCTTCTCTATTGCTTCTATGTTCTTTTCTTCAGCATAAGACGTGGATGCTGATGCTCCCATAATTAGAATGAGAAATATGATTACAGAATGTTTCATGTAATTATTATTAAAAATTTGATTGCAAATAGACTGATTTTATATGAATTTACATCCAGTTTTAGTACGAACTTTGTACGATATGGAGTACGATTTTTGTACGATGCTTTAGAAATTTCGTATAAATTCGTCCCATAATTCGGGGCTACCATGCTGGTTATGAGTCTTTTCGTACATTTTTTTTCGAATAGATGTTAATGTCTGCTTGGCGCATGGAATAAGAGGAGCTATTTGACTTGGTTTTAGGTCAATCTTGATAAGTAAACAGATGCGTATTTCTTTTTCATTAAATGGATGGAGGGTGTAAAGTCGTGCTGTAAAGCGAGAGTATATCTTGTCTATCATTTCAGACAAGGTGTTCCAATCTTCTTCTTTTAATTTTGAATCTCCATTGACTAAGTGAAATTTCTTATAAATATCTGATCCTTTTAATGCCGTTTCGGAAATTTGCAATGTTTTTTGTTTGGCTTCAACTTGTTTATTGGTATGTTCTAATAGTTCTTTTTGGGCATTAATCAGATTTAGTTTCAATTCATTCTTTTCGTTTTCTGCTTGTTTCAGACTTTCTTCTAGTTGGCAGAGTTGCTTCTTGTTGTACTCTATATATTGAAGGCTTTCATGATATTGTTTCTCTTTATATTCATCCAATAGTCTCTGTTGTTCTTGCCTTTTTTGCTTTTTACGTTTGTTGTATTGTTGATGGATGACGATAAGTGCTATTGATAACATGATAGCTGAGATTAAAATTGTAAGCCAAAGTTCTTGTCTCTCATTCTCTTGTTGTAGTTCACGATTCTTCTCTTCTTTTAGTTGGTAATTGTACAGAGACTGCATTTTGCGAATCGTTTCTGTATTGATGATTTCTTTAATAGAATCGGTGTATATGAGATATTTATCAAAATATTCCATGGCTTTTTTATATAGACCTTTTTGGCGAGCAATGTCTCCCAGCCCTTTGTAACTACCTTGTTTTTGGTAGAAATCGTTGAAACTTACAGCTTGTGTATAATAAAAAGTAGCAGAGTCTAATTGGTTGGTATGATAGTAATAATCGGCTAAAATGGCATAGTAAGGAGCTGTATTGTGCCCTTTTATATATTTGTTAGAGTATTGAATGGCGGCAAAAGCCTCCGGATACATCTCTAATTGTATATAAAGCCCTGATAATTCACTTTGAACTATTCCCATTAAATGATTTTTATGTATTCGTTCAGCGTATTTTAAAGCCTTTTTATAATAATAGAGAGAACTGTCCGCACAATTGAGTGTGGTGAATGTTCGTCCTATGTCTCTTAAATTGTAAACTATGCCTGTACTGTCATCGGCTAAGATATTGTATTGATAAGCTTTTCTGAAAACTTCTAAAGCCTGGTCATAGGTTTCTTGATATAAATATAACATTCCCGTTTGGCTATAGATTCGGCTGATTAGCCTATAGTTTGTACAATCTTTTGCAGATTCAATTGCTTTGAAGAAATATTCCAATGCCTGCGGTGCATCTCCCAGATCCCTATATATCCGTCCGGCATAATAGTATGCTTCCGGTAGGTGCTTTTTATCTTTCCTCTTTTCATAATAGTGCAGTACTTCCAGTATCAAGCTATCGGAGGTATGTGTAATATACGCTTTGTCTCTGGCCTTTATGGTCAGTAGCTGATAATACATTTGTGCTTCTTTAGATTCTTGAGAAGCACTGTCTTTGAATTGTTCTAACAATACGATAGCACTGTCCGGACAAGTATTTGCGAGAGAATCAGCAAGTTGTAAGACCTGAGGATAAGGTTTACTGTCACAGGAGAGGAAGTAAAGTGGTAAAAGAATGATTATTAGTAGCGGTTCAGGCCATTTCATACGCGTGTTGTTTTAGTCGTTAGTGTTATTTAGCATACAAAGGTAATAAACTTTTGTTGAAGTTGAAGAGTGAAATTCGTTTTCTTTTTGATTTTCGTGTTACTTGTCGTTGTTTACACTTATTATCTGACACTTTATTGTTTTGGGACTCTGCACTTACTGGTAATAATCGCAAAATTGTTATTTTAAAATCTCCGACAATAATTGAGATGTTACAGCATTGACATTCACTAATTAACAATGAATTTTAATAATGCTTCTGAATATGTCTCCACAAAGTATAAAGGCAATACTCTTTAACTTTTAGATTAATTTTATACATTTGCATGCTTGGTCTGATAATTCAGTATTGTTATTCAACCATTTTGTATGGTTATTTGTACGAATCTTTTTTTGCAATGAAACAAAACAACTTTTTAAGTTCCCTCACTAAAGAAGAACTGATAAAACTCATCGAAGCCTATTCCAAAAATTGGTTGGCTATGGATGGCGTGTGGTTTCAATCAATAGAACGGAAATTTGGAATGGATGAAGCCATGCATCACGATAGGGAAGCATGGAAGTCTTTCACGATAACAGAGGCGAGAAGAATAAAACAATTCCTCGGATTGCCGGAACATGCAGGACTGGAGGGCTTGGCAAAAGCCTTGCAGCTACGTTTTTATGCGAATATAAATAATGATGAGATTATTCTGGGGAAAGACAATGAAACTTTGGTGTATCGCACGCTTGAATGTCATGTGCAAACAGCCCGCAAACGAAAACAGATGGAGTATCATCCTTGTAAATCGGTAGGTATAATTGAATATAGCGGTTTTGCTAAAACAATAGATGAACGCATTACTTGCGAATGTCTTAGCTGCTATCCGGATATTACCGATAATAGCTGCTGTTGCGCCTGGCAGTTTACTTTGAATGAGTAATACGGAGAATTTCATTTTAGAGTATAGAAGCATGAGGTAGTAAAGAAGTTTCTCAGATATGGAATGCCGGCAATTATGGCATATAGTCTCCGGGGTTTTAATCGGAATTTTATTTCATAATGAGGATTTATGAAGAACAGTTGCCTATCTATAATTGTAATGTGTTTCTCATGCACTAATTTTTCAAATAATTCTATTGAGGTTTTAGTTTCCTTTATAGAGAGAAGTTCTTCAATACAACCGGTGCTCTCACCGCCAAACTTCAAAATGCCTTTATATATAGGTGCTGGCAGTAAATGAATGAAAGGGAAGTGGGAAATTATTTTGCTTTTGCATATCTGCTGATGTCCTCCAAAAGGCATTTGCCACGCGGGAAACGACATAAAGATAATCCCTTCAGAATTAATGTATTTGGGAAGATTTGATAAGAATGTCGCTTTGTCCTTTATATGTTCTATAACATCGTGACAAATGATTAAGTCGAATTTATGTTCAAGTCCTTTCAATTTGAAAATATCCGAGGCAATGAAATTCCCTTTTATTTGTCTTTCTTCAAAAAACAGGATGGCATCTTTTATTCTTCCTGCTGATAAGTCGACTCCTGTCGTGTTGCATCCCAGTTCGGTGAAAGGTAATAAATTACCTCCATCTCCGCACCCTATTTCTAAAATATTCATTCCCTTTTTAATCTTTTTGTATTTTGATATATATGGAATGTAATATTTCCTGCTTGTTATGGAAAGTTCCTCAAAATACAATCTTCTGTTTTTCTGTCGTTCTTGCATGATATTTATATTAAGTTTGTTTTTTAGATTCTATCGGGTTTATGCGACTGTTAATTTAATATGTTGTCTTGTCCAAAAAAGAAACGGGAAAAGTGCAGTTTATCCATGCTCCATGCTATCGCTATGCATCCATTTATGGTAACAATGACAGATATCACCATGAAAAGCATTCCGGTGGAATCAAAGAATAGGAAGGGTAGGAAAAGCTTGCATAAAATTGTAAAAATGGGGGAGAACAGGAATATGACAAGAGTGTTCCTGCCTATAAAATAAGAGTATTCTTTGATATCTTTAGGCAGATAGTTGTGCGCATATAATGATATAATGATGACCAGATAAGTAATTGCAATGCCTGCTAATGTACCTCTGTCCAGATTGTTAGGGAAGTAGCATAGTAACATAATAGGAATAAGGGCTAAAAAAGAGGGCTGAAAGATTTGAGTGAATGGTAATTTACTTTGTTTGATAATGATTCCTGCAAGGAAATAAATGGCATTGGCAAATACTATGAGTCCACCCCAGTATGCGGTAGCAAATAAACCAAGGCCAAGCAATATCAACTGTGATATTGTTTTCATGTGAGTATAACGGAAGGCCAGATAATGTAGGAGACTGCAAATAATCAAGGTGTGAAGATACCAGTAGGGACCTAATGGTTTTATAAATATCTTGTGTAATAATATAATTGGAGTAACTTCTGGTATACTTTCCCTGACCGGTAAGATATGTGACATAATTACGTAGCCTGCCTCCATGCACATGTATGGAACAAAAATCCAGAATAGTTTCCTTACAAAACTTCTGATGTCTTTCTGAACATTATCCAGATAACCGGATATGATTAAGAAAGCGGACATATGGAATGTATATACGATTTGCTTTATATAAGGATACTTATCGCCAATGTATACCAGATGGAAAACGATCATTAGGAGGATAAAGATGCTTTTCAGATAGTCCAGTTCTTTAATTCTGTGTTCCATAGTTTGAGTTTTATATACGCTCACATGAGTGGAGTCGCGATAGTGAAAAGGTAATGATAAGTGATTGCTTGATTAGTTTCATGTATCCGTTTGTTTTTGTTGTTAATGCTTTAATACATACAAAAATAGGTAGCTTTTTATAAAAAACAGGATAATAAAACTTCTTTATGATAATGTAACTATATTTTAAAATATATATAAGTCTTGTGTAAACTCGATGTGAGTCATATCCGAATCGTACCCGAACCGTATCTGGGCCGTACTTGCTCCGTACCTTCTTCGGTCAGAGGTACCTCTATATGGAGAGGCTACGGAGTTGGTACGGAGCAAGTACGGCTCAGGTTATGCTGGATAGTCTTTTGATCTGTTCTTATTTCAGAGTATAAAGACGTTAAAAGTCCGTACTCCTTTGCTTTATCTGTAATTTCTTTGGAACTTTGCATTGCATAAATGGTGTAATGTAAAATATGTAATGAACCGGATGGAGACTCAGGAAATGAAACATACTATTAAAGTCATTGCTTTCGATGCAGACGATACTCTTTGGAGCAATGAACCTTTTTTTCAGGAGGTGGAACGAAAGTATACGGAGCTATTAAGTGAATATGGTAACGCAAAGGAGATTTCGGTAGAACTGTTTAAAACAGAAATGGAAAATCTGGAATGTTTGGGCTATGGTGCCAAAGCGTTTACTATTTCAATGGTTGAGACTGCTTTGCGGGTGAGTGAACGGAAGGTGCCAGCAGATAAGATACAACAGATTATTCTTTTAGGTAAATCTCTACTTCAGATGCCGATTGAGTTGCTGTCCGGTGTGGAAGAGACTTTGAAAGCTCTGAAGGAGCAAGGCCGTTATCGTCTGGTAGTGGCTACGAAAGGTGACTTGTTGGATCAGGAACGTAAATTGCACCGCTCCGGGCTGACCTCTTATTTTGATCATATTGAAATAATGTCTGATAAGACGGAGAAAGAATATACCCGTCTGCTACAAATCCTTCAAGTCGCTCCGGAAGAATTCATGATGATTGGTAATTCCTTGAAATCCGATATTCAACCGGTACTGGCTATTGGAGGATATGGGGTACACATTCCTTTTGAGGTGATGTGGCAGCATGAGGTGGTGGATACATTCGCTCATCCCAGATTGAAACAGATGAAAAGTCTGATGGAACTGATGGACTGGCTTTAATGATGCAGGTTAAATATTCGCATCTATTTGCTTTATCCGATATTTATTCCGTATTTTGTGTTACATAAAAAGTGTAACGTAAAATATGTAATGTCGCTTATGAAACCTCAGAAGATGCAACCCCGGAATCCTTTTTTAGTGTATGGTTATGCGAACCCTCGTTATTTTTGTGACCGTGAAGCTGAAACACAACAGATGTTGTCGGCTTTGGAGAATGAACGGAATCTGACATTGATAGCGCCTCGGCGTATGGGTAAGACGGGATTGATAAAAAATGTCTTCTATACCCTGCAAGAGGAGAAACCGGAAGTTGTCAGTCTCTATATGGATATTTTTGCAACGCGCGATTTAGCTTCTTTCGTTCGCTTGCTGGCAAAAACCGTACTAGGGCAGCTTGATACGCTCAGCGAAAGTGCTTTGCATAAGCTGACTTCTTTTTTTCGCTCTTGCCGACCGGTGATTAGTGCAGATGAGTTGACGGGAGTTCCTACAGTAACCTTAGACTTTGTTGTCGACAAGTCTGAACAGACATTGAAGGAAATCTTTGACTATATGGCTGCTTCCGGCAGGAATTGCTATCTGGCTATTGATGAGTTTCAGCAGATCACTTCTTATCCTGAAGAAGGTACAGAGGCTTTGCTTCGCTCTTATATCCAGTTTATCCCGAATGTCCGTTTCATCTTTGCAGGTAGCAGTCAGCATTTGATGCAGGAAATGTTTGTTTCCGCCAAGCGTCCTTTCTATCAGAGTACGCAATTGATGGTGCTGCGTGAGATTGGTGAAGAATCTTATTATCGGTTTGCAAGGAACTTTTTTGAGTTGCGGGGGCAAGAGTTGGACAAATCTGTATTTCATTGGATATATACCCGTTTTGAGGGACATACCTGGTATATGCAGGCAATGTTGAATCGGTTGTATGAGCGAAATGAGTCGGTTGTAGATATCACTCAGGCAGAGCAAGTGCTGATGGGGCTTCTTGAAGAGAATACACCTGTCTATCAGAACCTGATTATTATGTTGACGGACAATCAGTTGGCACTGATGAAAGCCATTGCGCATGAAGGGAAAGTGACGGCACCCAACAGTGGAGATTTCATTTTGGGGCATGGGCTGAAAACTCCGAGCAGTGTCAATGCCGCTTTGAAGTCGTTGGTAGAGAAAGAACTTGTCTATAAATCGACCGGTGGATATATGGTTTATGACCGTTTTATGGGAATATGGCTATTGCGGAACTGATAGATTGGCTTTAATATTTGCGATCTACATGATACTCTATCCTGTAGATGTGATCGAAATGCTCTGTCCATTCATTCGGAGCAATGCCAATCTGTAGACCATAGAAGAGAGTACCCTTTTCCCGGTGTACGCTCATTTGTTTTAATAGCTCAGGTTTGCATTTGGGGATGCGGTAATCGCTGATAAGTAAGACATCAGCATTCATATAGCGGTTCTCGTCGAGCATTCTGAAAGTGTCTTTCAGCATTTGGGTGGCATCCGTATCACCGGTGAAGGGGTGGCTGAAGAATTCCATCAGTTTCAGCCGGTCGCGGCGTATGTCAATGGTTTTGGTGGATACGGAGAATGTGATGAGGAAACATTCCCTGTTTTGAAGTTCAGCTATTTCAATCAGTTTTATCAGCAAGGAATTGGCCATTCGCTCCGGTTTCCCCGTCATGCTGCCCGAAGTGTCGAGGCATACGATCATAGGCCCTTTTAGAACTGCCGGTTTTGCTTCCAGACGTCTGGAAGGCTGCATGATTTCCGATTTATAACGGAAGGTCTGTAGCTTTTGCGTGAAGTATTTCAGCATGAAGACATCTTGCAGTTCGCTGTCTGCATAATATAGCAATTCCGAAGGAAGCAGGGCGTTCAGGTCGTTACCGATGGTGACACCCAAAATATCGCTCTTTTGGGAATGAGCCAGTTTGTAGACACTGCCTTCCGTTACATATACCTGTTTGCTGCCTTCATCGTCGGCTATTCTTCCCATACGGTTGGCTACCTTCAGCAGTTCGGGGTATTCCTTTTGCAGTTTTACAATCTTCCGGATATTCTCAAAATCGATGGTATTCCACAATCCGTTCATCATGCTCCATGCCTGATAGAATTCCTCCTTGTCCACTTGGTGCTCTTCCAGGTATTCCGGTATCTTGTTCAGGCTGGTTTTCAGTTTCTTTTCCAGAAAGTCTTTCTTGGCATCCAGATTTTTCTCTTTCTGTTCCTGCTGCTTCTGCTGAAAAGAATCTTCCCAGTCTTTCAGCATCTTCTCCCAAACGGTGGAATCATGTTGCTTGTCTTTGTCCCCGAACATATGTTCGTAGAATGGTTCATCGAAGGCATTCTCTTTATAGTCATCTTTGATTTTTCTCAGTAGGGCCTGCCATCCATCCCGTTTTTCTTTAATCCAGTTCAGGGCACTTTCCATTTCTCCAAGTTCGGATTGTGCTCTTTGCATCTGAAATTTCTCTTGTTCCAGAAACTGCCAGACAAATTGTGTGGTGATATCGTAGAATATGCGTGCACGGACCTCATTGCCCAGCACCAGAACCCTGATGGACGGATCGTTCATGATGGCCAGCAGATAGAGAAGCAGGGAATCTTCCGTTTCACCGTATAGCGTCTTGGCACATTCTCCCGTTTGTACGAACTTCTCGACTACCTTTACATAGAACTGGATATCATACTTCCTTTTGCTCAGCCCTGCCATATTGCCGCAAGTTGAATTGTAACTTTTCCTCTTCGATTTCTACGTTCCGCAGTTTTTTCAGCACTTCGTCCGAGTAACGGGTGATTAACTCTTTGTCAGCGGGGCTGACGAACAGATTGTCCGTGCATAAGGAGTTGGTAAGGGTGAGAAGATGCTGAAAGAGTCGGTTCAGTTCATCCCGGTAATTGCGGGAGGTGATCTGGGGCAGTTTGTCGAACAGGTTTTGGGAAGTTTGTTCGGACTGGTGAGATGCTTTAGTCATTTTTTCTCCTTTATTATTTTGCGTCATCGGATATCGCACACCATCTATTAACAGGTATTCTGTTCCCTCTCTGTACAGGTTCACCCGTTGCTGAACTGCGCCTGAGGGTGCTCCACCCGGATAACAACGGATAATTGAGCGTCCCGGATTCAACGGATCGGGATAGATGACGGCTTGTCTCGGAGCATTCTCTCTCTTCTGCTCTTTCAGTGCCAGATAGTCTACGGCGAAGATATAGGTATGACCTGTGCCATGTTCTGCTACATGATAGTAGAAGTAATCCGTAATTTCAAGGTCATTCTTGGGCGAGCAATTGTTTTTAAAATCTTCCAGCGCCTGGCGCACCCGGCTGATTCGTATATCACTCTTAATCGCTTCGGTGATTTCTTCCATTTTTTCAAGGCAGGAAGTGAACAGTTCACGGAGAACTAATTGATGAATGGGCTCGCACTCGTCTATCTCGTTCCATAGGCAATGGTATAGAGGCGGCAAATCTGCCGAATTCACGGCTGTGCGTCCGTTGATGAAGGCTGAGGCTTTCAATAGTTGCACGATGTTCTTCCAGCGTCGGTCACTTATGTATACGTTTCGAATTGTGTCTTCATCATCCAGCGGAAGATGTTTCAATTGATGGCGGATATTCGTAGTATAATGTAGTATTTCGGTGGATAGTGAAACCTGGTTTATCTTTCTGCGCCAGTCTGCATATTCTTCTTCACTGATTTGCAGATCTGCGGGTATGCTTATTTCTTTATCATTATCATCGAGCAGCATGTTGTAGAAGGTCGCTTCATCTTTCACACAGGTGCAGATGATGCGTAACAGAAATCGGTCCCACAATGCTTCGAGTCCTTCGCCGTGCGCGGGCAACTCGTTACTGGCGGCAATCAGAAGTTTAAGCGGTAGTTTGATTTCTCTGTCTCCGTTCCGGTAAATTTTCTCATTGATGGCGGTGAGTAATGAATTCTGTATGGCAGGCCCTGCTTTCCATATCTCATCCAGGAATACTACACTTGCCGTAGGAAGATATCCTTCAATGGCACGTTCGTATTTATCGAATTCCTTGAGCCGGTTGATACTGATAGGGCCGAATATCTCGTCGGGAGTAGAAAAGCGTGACATCAGATATTCGAAAGCCTTTGCTCCCTTGAAGGCAGCCTTCAGTCGGCGTGCCACCATGGATTTGGCAACCCCCGGAGGACCCAGCAAAAGAACACTTTCGCCTGCCAATGCAGCCAATAATGATAAGCCTAATTCCGTATCCTTCTCATAAACCCCTTGGTTGATGGCGGTTAATAGTTGTTGTATTCTGTTTCTGATGTCCATAATTCTGTTTCGTTATGTCCCCATTTTTAGAATGAGGCTTCAAATATATGAAATCTTTATACGGAATACTGACAATTATTTTGAATTGTTGCAATATCTCTTATTCTGCCATCCAAAAAGACTGCTTACTTGAAACCCCCTTTCCCGATTACACTTCTATTTTTCTTTTCTTTTCCGATTGCAGGATTGCATAAAAGACGTATATTTGTCACATTGTATCCTGAACTTAAAGTGAACAGACTATGATAACAAACCAATTGCTTCGTCCTGCCAGTATTGTAGTGGTGGGAGCATCCAATAATGTGCACAAGCCGGGAGGCGCTATCCTGCGTAACCTTATTAATGGTGGTTATACCGGTGAACTTCGTGCCGTGAATCCGAAAGAGACAGAAGTACAAGGTGTAACAGCTTATGCTGATGTGAAGGACATTCCCGATACGGAACTTGCGATACTCGCTATTCCCGCACAGATGTGTCCTGATGCCGTGGAAGTGCTTGCAGCTGAGAAGCAGGTACGGGCGTTTATCATTCTCTCCGCCGGATTCGGTGAAGAGACACATGAGGGCGCTCTGCTGGAAGACCGTATTCTGGAAACGGTAAATAAGTACGGTGCTTCCCTGATAGGGCCGAACTGCATCGGACTGATGAATACCTGGCATCATAGTGTGTTCAGTCAACCCATTCCGCAATTGCATCCTCAAGGAGTCGATTTGATATCCAGCTCCGGTGCGACTGCTGTTTTCATTTTGGAAAGTGCCGTAACAAAAGGTTTGCAGTTCAATTCTGTCTGGTCTGTGGGGAATGCCAAGCAGATAGGTGTGGAAGATGTGCTGCAATATATGGACGAGAATTTCCAGGCAGATAAAGATTCTAAAATAAAACTGCTCTATATTGAAAGTATCGGTGACCCGGACCGTCTGTTGTTCCATGCATCCTCTCTGATAAAGAAAGGCTGTAAGATTGCTGCCATCAAGGCAGGTAGCAGTGAAAGTGGTAGTCGTGCGGCATCTTCGCATACAGGTGCCATTGCCAGTTCGGACTCGGCAGTGGAAGCTTTGTTCCGTAAGGCAGGTATTGTACGTTGTTATTCGCGCGAGGAACTGACGACGGTAGGCTGTATTTTCACCCTGCCGGAACTAAAAGGAAAGAATTTTGCCATCATTACCCATGCCGGAGGTCCGGGCGTTATGCTGACTGATGCGCTGAGTAAAGGCGGACTGAATGTGCCCAAGCTGGAAGGCCCGGTTGTGGACGAATTGAAAAGTAAACTCTTCCCCGGTGCAGCTGTAGGAAATCCGATTGATATCCTGGCTACGGGAACTCCCGACCATTTGCGTCTTTGCCTGGAATATTGTGAAGAGAAATTTGATAATATTGATGCTGTTCTGGCTATCTTCGGGACACCGGGACTGGTTACCATGTTCGAGATGTATGACGTGTTGCACGAGAAGATGCAGACATGCAGTAAACCGATCTTTCCCATTCTTCCCTCCATCAATACTGCCGGAGCGGAAGTTGCCGCTTTCCTTGCTAAAGGCCATGTGAACTTTGCTGACGAAGTGACATTGGGTACCGCATTGTCTCGCATTATGAATGCTTCCCGGCCTGCCGCCAATGAGATCGAACTCTTTGGTGTGGATGTGCCGCGTATTCGTCGTATTATAGACTCTATCCCCGAAGATGGATATATTCAGCCCCATTATGTACAGGCATTGCTGCATGCTGCCGGCATCCCCATAGTTGAGGAATTTGTGTCGGCCAATAAAGACGAGGTGCTGGCTTTTGTTCGTCGCACGGGTTTCCCTGTAGTGGCAAAGGTGGTGGGACCTGTTCATAAATCCGACGTAGGCGGTGTGGTGCTTAACATCAAGGGAGAAGAGCATCTGGCGTTTGAATTTGAACGTATGATGCAGATTCCCGAAGTGACAGGTATCCTGATACAACCGATGCTGACGGGTACGGAACTTTTCGTAGGCGCCAAGTATGAAGAGAAATTCGGGCATGTAGTGCTGTGTGGTTTGGGTGGTATCTTTGTGGAAGTGCTTAAGGACGTTTCTTCCGGTCTGGCACCGCTTTCGTATGAAGAGGCTTACTCCATGATTCATTCCCTTCGTGCTTACAAAATTATCAAGGGAACACGCGGACAAAAGGGGGTGAATGAAGATAAATTCGCAGAGATTATCGTACGCCTTTCTACTTTGTTGCGTTTTGCAACGGAGATCAAGGAAATGGATATCAACCCACTACTGGCAACGGAAAAATATGTGATTGCAGTAGACGCGCGTACCCGAATCGAAAAGAAATGAAACAACGTATTTTCCTTTTTCTCATCTGTCTGATACATGTTTTGGCGCTTTTTCCGAAAAGTGCGGATCGTTTTTTCAGCCAGTACAACTTTAAGTTTATCACTGAAAATGCAGGGCTGCCTTATAGCTTTGTAAGTGATATCTTTAAAGATTCCGGAGGGTACGTCTGGGTTGCCACACATTATGGTATAGGCAGATATGATGGTTATCAGTTCCTGAATTATGGTACACAAACGGAACCGATACGCTTAAAGAATGACTTTGTCCATAAGATTTGTGAAGATAACTTCCGGCGATTGTGGATTGCATCCGAAGGTGGGATAGATATCCTCGACCTGGATACTTATGCTTTGGTAAAACTCCCTGTTCCACCGGATAGTCCGCTGCAAAAGTTATTGAATGAAAACGTTAGTACCATTTATAAAGACAGACAGGGAGATTTATGGATTTCCGGCAATAAAGAACTGTGGTGTATTGATTTGGACGATCAGGGAGATATAAAGACCTGGTATCGTCTGAAGAGCGAATGCGAATCTCCCGTACATGCCATTCTTGATATAGGCTGGACAGTTTGTGCAGGTATTGACAACCAGGTATATCGTGTTGAGAAGCAACCGGATCATCTCTTAAAGGCAGATATCTTGTCCGATAGTTTGGTTTCTTTCAGTGAAGATTGGCGGATTTCCTGTATGCAGGCGGATGGGGATGCTTTGTGGATTGGCTCTAACCGTGGTCTATTCAGATATAATCATGCCGAACGAAGTCTGAAGAGGTATCGCTACTCCACTCATCGTCCCGGAATGTTGAGCCAAGCCTATATAACGGATATCAAACAGACGGAACGGGGACACCTGATCGTATCTACCCTGAATGGACTGAATGTGTATAACAAAGATACGGATACTTTTTCATTCATCCGTCAGACCAGTGACCGGGGTGGAGTAACCATTAACTGTAATGCCATCAACTGCCTGTTCACCGATGGAGAGACCATCTGGCTGGGTACTGAAACCGGAGGCATTAACCTGCTTTCCCCGAAGCGTTTGCAAACAGAATTATGGACATGCGGCACTTCTGTCACAGAAACAGATACTCCTACACCTGTTAATGCTGTAGGTGAAGATAAAGACGGCAATCTTTGGATTGGATTAGTAGAACGTGGACTGATGAAATGGAATCAGGAGGAAAAGACTTGTGCCCATCATCTTTTTTCTCCTAACGATATTACTTCCATCAGTAATAACACTATTACCGGACTGCTGATTGACTCCGATAATCGTTTGTGGGCATATACCTGGGGTGTGGGCATTAACGAACTGAACTTGAATATTCCCAATAACCGTACCTTTAAGCGCTATACCCGTGAGAATATTCCCGAATTGGAAGGTGACTTTATTAATAGTGCCTGTGAAGATGTGATCAATCACGGAATATGGTTCGGCTCTACACGTGGAGTGCATTTCTACGATAAACGGAAAGATACTTTCATCCGTGTATTATTCGATCAGTCGGATAATGAGTTCGAAGCGGTTCACGCCCTGTTAATTGATAGAAATAAACGTTTGTGGGTAGGAACCACGCAAGGTGTCTTCATTGTAGACCTTGCTTCTTTTGCTAAGTCGAACAAGCGCTTTGATTATAAATATCTTCGGTATAAACTGGATAATCCACAGTCAACACAACTGGAAAAGATTAATAGCATTTTGGAAGACAAGAATGGTACTATCTGGCTGGGTGGCAATGGAAGCGGACTGTATCAGTTGACGAGTGACAAGAATAATCACTTTGTCTTTAAAAACTATACCACACGTCACGGGTTGCCTAATAATACAATTATCGGTATGGCTGAAGATGGGAAGGGAAACTTGTGGTTGACTACGAATGATGGAGTGTCCCGTCTGAATATCCAGTCGATGACATTCAGTAACTACACGCAGGCTGATGGCCTGCCTGCTACTCAGTTCTACTGGAATGGCATCCATTATTCGTCAAAGCACGACTTTATCTATATGGCTACTATAGACGGACTGGTCATTATTCATTCTGATAATGAAACTTCGCCGTCTGCGGATTCGCATGTGAAACTCTCTTCACTGGCAATTGGAGGAAATATTATCTATCCTTCCAGTGGTGATTATCTGCAAAAGGATATCACCCTTGCCTCCGGTATTTTCCTGCATGAAAGGGAGAATCGTTTCTCCGTAGGATTTACCACACAGAATTATGGAAACAGCAGCCGTATTCGTTTTGCCTATCGTCTGGAGGGATACGAGGAAGAGTGGAATGAAACTCAACCGGGTGATTGTATGGCAAGATATGCAGCTGTCCCGCCGGGGAACTACACCCTGCAAGTGCGTGCGACGGATGAGTTGGGGCGTTGGTCGGATGAAATAACTGACATAGAAGTGGGGATCACTCCTTATTTTTATAAATCCATTGGATTCTATCTGCTTCTTGTCGTAGTTATTTGCCTTGCTATTTATTTATTCTATAAGCGGAAGATGCGGAGTTATCGTGAACAGAAAGCGCGATTGGAAAAGGAAGTGGAACTGCGCACGCAGGAACTGGCTGTCCAGAACAAACAGTTGGAAACCATGGCTCAACACGTAAAAGAGATTACGGAAGAGAAGATTGCTTTCTTTACGAACATCACTCATGAATTCCGTACTCCGGTTACACTGATTCATGGCCCCATTGAACATGCTTTAAAGGAGACACAGGATGAGGCTGTAAAGGCACAGTTGCAGATAGCCGAGCGAAATTCACGGTATTTGCTTTCCCTGGTCAATGAACTGATGGACTTCCGGAAACTGGACATAGACAAGGTGGTGCTGGATAAGCGTTCCTCGAATTTTATCGAGTTTTTGTCTGAGTTGCTGATACCTTTCAGAGTCTTTGCCAAGGAAAGGCATATCGACATATGTACTTATTTCCGTTTGGAGAATCCCTTTCTGATGATCGATACGGGATATATGCGCAAGGTGTTGGTGAATCTGGTTTCGAATGCTATTAAGTTTACACCGGATAGCGGTCGTATTGACATATTTGTGGCATCTGTTAAAGGAAAGAACGGGGAGAAACTATTCTATATGAATGTATGCGATACGGGGCATGGCCTTGTGGCAGAAGATCTGGAAAAGATTTTCGACCGCTTTTACCAGTCTAAGAAGAGTACCAAATATCCGGTTTACGGGCAGAGCGGCACAGGAATCGGTCTTTTCCTGTGCAAGCGGATTGTATATTTGCATGGCGGAGAAATCTTTGCCCGCAATAATCACAGGCAGGGGGCTTCATTCCGTATGTTGATGCCGCTGATTCCCGGAGAACGGGTAGAGACGAATGGGGAGTGGGTACAGCCTGATAGTGTATATCTACCGGATACTTTGCAACCGGAGGATACCCAGAAGAAAGAGACTATCCTGATTGTGGAAGATAATAAAGATATGCGTTCGTATATCCGCACACTGCTTGTGGGGGATTATCGTTTGTTTGAGGCAGGTGACGGGCAGGAGGCTCTTGAAATCGTTCAGAAACATACCGTCGACTTAATAGTCAGTGATTTGATGATGCCTGTGATGGATGGTATGGAGTTGTCCCGCCGTATCAAGGAGAATCTGGCGACTTCGCACATTCCTTTCCTAATGCTTACGGCGCTTCGCTCGGACGTACAAGAGAAAAGAAGCTTTGAAATAGGTGTGGACGAGTATCTTTGCAAACCTTTTGATGAAGAAGTGCTCCGGCTTCGTATCCGTAATATACTGAGTCTGCGAAGGAAATATAAGAAGATGTTCTCATCCAGCAGTAATGTGGAAGAGCTGCATGTAAAGGAAGAATCGCGAGACAAGACATTCATTACGAATGCGGTCAACCTGATGAAGGAACACTATGCCGATGCGGAATATAACCTGGAACGCTTTGTACGCGACATGGGCTACAGCAAGACATTGGTCAACAAGAAAATGCAGGACCTGACGGGACAGCCCATCGGACAGTTTATGAAGAACTACCGTCTGAACGTGGCGCAACGGATGATACAGGAAGGATCGGGAGATGTGAATGTTTCCGAAATAGCCTATGCTGTAGGATTCAACGATCCTAAATATTTTACGAAGTGTTTCAAAGAGTTCTTCGGATATTTGCCGAGCTCGAAGTTGGGGAAGAAGGGGTAAGAAGGTGTGTCATTCTTTACTATATTCGTCCCAAACTTTTCTATTTTCTCCTTACATAAAAAAATAAACGCTTACTTTTGCACATCACCCAGAAGAATGAATACCATGAAAACCAAACTCTGTTTACTCATTTTGTTAATAGTAGGCTTATCCGTTCAGTTATCAGCCAACCCTATAAACGGTTTGCTCGAAAGAATTGATAAGGGAGCATCGAAGAAATTTGTTATCGAATTCAAGAAAGGTGCGGATGATTTTTTCGAACTGGACCAGAAAGGAACTAAAGTCGTAGTCCGGGGTAATAACTATGTGAATATAGCGACAGGTATCAACTGGTATCTGAAATATTATGCCGGTATCCAACTGTCATGGAATGGTATGCAGGCGAAATTGCCGCAGGTACTTCCTCCTGTCCCCCGAAAAGAGCGTCACGAAACATCCCTCTCACTCCGTTACGATTTCAACTATTGTACCTATTCCTACACCATGGCCTTTTGGGATTGGGAACGCTGGGAGAAAGAAATAGACTGGATGGCTCTACATGGTATCAATCTCCCTTTGGCAGCCGTAGGCCAGGAATGTATCTGGTTCAATATGCTTCAAAAACTGGGATATTCTAAAGATGAAATTAACCGATTCATTGCCGGCCCTGCTTTTCTTGCCTGGTGGGCAATGAATAATCTGGAAGGATGGGGCGGACCTAATCCGGATTCCTGGTATGTACAGCAGGAAGCTTTGCAGAAGAAAATTTTGAAGCGTATGCGCGAATATGGCATTAAACCTGTGTTTCCGGGATATTCAGGTATGGTTCCCCACGATGCTGATGAGAAGTTGGGACTGAACCTGACCAAGTCTGATTTATGGAACGGCTTTACCCGTCCTGCTTTCCTGCAACCTACCGATGTCCGCTTTGCCGAGATTGCCGATTTATATTATCAGGAACAGGAGAAGCTTTTCGGCAAGGTCGATTATTATTCTATGGACCCTTTTCATGAAGCTGAGAATGCCGCTTCAGTAGATTTTGATGCGGCCGGGAAAGCTATTATGGCGGCTATGAAAAAAGTGAATCCGAAAGCCACCTGGGTAGTGCAGGGCTGGACAGAGAATCCTCGTCCCGAGATGATAAAGAATATGCAGAATGGAGATCTGCTGATACTGGACCTGTTCAGTGAATGTCGTCCTATGTGGGGAATCCCTTCCATCTGGAAGCGTGACAAGGGGTATGAACAGCATAATTGGCTGTTCTGTATGTTGCTCAATTTCGGTGGCAATGTGGGACTTCACGGTCGTATGGACCAGTTACTCGATAATTTCTACCTGACTAAGAATAATCCGTTAGCTGTTCACCTGAAAGGAATAGGTCTGACCATGGAAGGTGCAGAGAATAACCCCATGATGTTTGAACTGATGTGCGAACTTCCCTGGCGACCGGAGAAATTCACGAAAGAAGAATGGCTGAAAGATTATCTCTTTGCCCGTTATGGTGTAAGAGACGAGAAGATAGAAAAAGCATGGACTTTGCTTGCCAATACCATTTATAACTGTCCTTTTGGAAATAACCAACAAGGCCCTCATGAGTCTATTTTCTGCGGACGTCCTTCGCTGAATAACTTCCAGGCATCGAGCTGGTCGAAGATGAAGAACTATTATGATCCTACCGTTACGGAAGAAGCAGCACGGCTGATGGTGGAAGTAGCCGATAAATATCGTGGTAATAATAACTTTGAATATGACTTGGTAGACATTGTACGACAGTCTCTTTCCGATAAAGGACGTATTGTTTATAACCGGACCATTGCTGACTTCAAAAGCTTTGATAAACGCAGTTTTGCCCGTGACTCCCGGAAATTCCTGGATATATTGCTGTTGCAGGATAAATTGCTGGGTACACGTAGTGAATTCCGTGTAGGCCGTTGGATAGAGCAGGCACGCAATTTGGGGACTACTCCCGAAGAAAAAGACCTGTACGAGTGGAATGCCCGCGTGCAGATAACCACTTGGGGCAATCGTGTTTGCGCTGATGACGGTGGTCTGCGTGACTATGCCCATAAGGAATGGAACGGTATTCTGCGCGATTTCTATTATAAACGTTGGGCAGCCTATTGGCAAACTCTTCAGGATCAACTGGATGGTAAACCCGAAGTTAAGCTGGATTATTATGCGATGGAAGAATCCTGGACACTGGCAAAGAATCCGTATAGTTCGGTTCCTGAAGGAAGCTGTGTGGATGTGGCGAAAGAAGTGTTTGAGAAGGCAATGAGATAGTATAACTGAGATACAACCAACTGTGCATATTGATATTTAGAAAGTATATGGAAAACTCTCACCCCCCAATTTCCACTTCCCCACAGAAGAAGCGACTTTTGTCTCTTGATGTGCTGCGCGGAATTACTGTCGTCGGTATGATCCTCGTCAATAATTCCGGTGGGAAGTTATCTTATGATTCTTTGCAACATTCTGCATGGAATGGGCTGACTCTTTGTGATCTGGTCTTTCCGTTCTTTTTGTTCATCATGGGAGTTTCCACTTATATTGCTTTGAGCAAGTTCCATTTTCAAGCATCTGGTTCAGTGGTCCGTAAGGTACTGAAACGTACTCTTGTTATTTTATGCATCGGCTGGGCTATTCACTGGTTTCACTTTATTTGTGATGGAGATTTCTTTCCTTTTGCCCATCTTCGGCTTACGGGAGTGCTGCCGCGTATAGCCTTGTGCTATTGTGTAGTTTCCTTTGTAGCCTTGTATGTCAATCATAAATATATCGGCTGGATCATTGGTTGCCTTATCGCCGGATATGCCGTATTGCTTTGTATAGGCAACGGATATGCACCGGATGATACAAACCTTCTGGCTATCATAGACCGGAATGTATTAGGTGCAGACCACCTTTATCATAAAAGCCCGATAGATCCGGAAGGACTTACCAGTACCCTTTCTGCTATCGCTCATACTTTGATCGGCTTCTGTTGTGGGAAAATCATTCTGGCTAAGGAAGCTTTGGAACAGAAAACACTGAAATTGTTTGTTGCAGGTTTTATTCTGATGGCATGCGGTTTTGTGCTGACAGAAGCCCTACCGTTGAATAAGCGTATTTGGTCGCCTACATTTGTGTTAGTAACATGTGGATTGGCAGCCATGCTTCAGTCTGTGCTGATTTATTTCATTGATATGAAGGAAAAGAAGAACTGGTGTCGTTTCTTTGAAATATTCGGTGTTAACCCTTTGTTTCTCTACGTACTCAGCGAGGTAGCGGCTATTGTCATTGGCGCCACCGGAAGTAAGCCGGTGATTTACGAAGGGGTACATTTTCTAATAACCGATCCTTATCTGGCATCTGCCGTTTACGCCCTTGCCTTTACATTGCTGATGGGAGCGTGCGGCTATCCATTGTATAAAAAGAAAATCTATATAAAAATATAATAATGATGAGACGAACAATCTATACATGCTATTCTCTGTTACTGGCAACTGTGTTGCTGCCGGGTACTATTTCGTGTACCAGTCGTTGTGGGACTGTTGACGAGTCGCGATTATCCTATATCGATACTCGTGTAGGTACCGCCCCCAGTGCGACCCATACAGCGGGGTTGTTTGGCAGGGATACGGAAGAATACGGGCAAACCCTCCCGGCGGTACTCGAACCCAACGGAATGAACTTCTGGACTGCGCAGACGCGGGACACGGAGGAGAAATGCATAGCACCCTATTATTACGCAGATACTCTGCTGCAAGGCTTTCGTAACTCCCACTGGATTGTGGGCGGATGTACGCAGGACTACGGTTCTATGACGTTGATGCCGCTCTTCGGTAAATTGCGTTGCCAGCCGGAAGCACGTTCCACCCGTTTCTCCCATGAGAAAGAAACGGCAACACCGGCTTATTATACGGTTTCCCTGCCGGATGAGAATATCTATGCCGAAATGACGGGGCGTTCGCGTTCCGCAATTTTCCGTTTCACATACAGCAAAGCGGGAAAAGGTTATCTGGTGGTAAACCCTAACAGTGATGAAGGTCAGGGATATATCTGCATCGACACCCTTAACAATCAGATTTACGGATATAATCCTGTTCACCGCATTTATCAGGGTTGGGGAAAATCGGCAGGGTATAGCGGATATTTTATCATTCAGTTCCAAAAGAAGCTGACGGATTACGGTGTGTTCAGGGGAGATTCTTTGTCTCCCGGCGTCATTCAGATAGGAGATGCGGCGCAGATAGGTGCCTATGTGGAGTTTGATGTGACCGAAGGTGAAGAGGTATTGGTGAAAGCTGCCTCCTCTTTTACCGACCGGGATGGTGCTTTGAAGAACCTGAAAGCTGAAATTCCTCATTGGGACTTTGGACAGACTTGCACAGAGCTAAGACAGATGTGGGAGAAACATCTCTCTGCTATTGATGTAGAGACCGAACGACTTGCAGACAAGGAAATGTTTTACGGTGCTTTCTATCGTGCTTCTTTTCTGCCGCATACATTCAATGATATAGATGGCCGTTATCCCTCTTTTGCGAATGGCACTCCGATATGCCAACTTCCTGAAGGAGAAACGTATTATGAGGATTATAGTATGTGGGATACCTACCGTGCCCTGCATCCGATGATCAATCTGCTTTTTCCGACAAAGGGGGGAGATATGATGCAATCTTTGGTGCATAAATATGAACAAGGTGGTTGGTTGCCCATCTTTCCTTGTTGGAATAGCTATACTGCCGCTATGATAGGCGATCATTGTATCTCCGCCATCAGCGATGCATACTGTAAGGGGATTCGTAATTTCGATGTGGACAAGGCTTATGAAGGAATGCGTAAGAATGCCTTTGAAACTCCTTCTAACCTTGATGAATATAAAAATGGTATGGGGCGTCGAGCTCTGACCTCTTATCTGGAGTACGGATATATTCCTCTTGAAGACGGTGTACCTGATGCTTTTCATACAAAGGAACAGGTATCACGTACCTTGGAATATGCTTATGATGACTTTGCCCTTGCACAGATGGCAAGGGCTTTGGGTAAGACGGATGATTACCAGGCATTGATACGGCGTGCTGCCAATTATCGCAATGTGATAGATCCTCGTACGGGATATGCCCAGGGGCGCCATGCCGATGGTACTTTTCTGAATGATGCCAATGCTTTTAATTTTGCCCGCTTTATTACTGAAGGTGCTCCCTGTCACTATACCTGGTACGTGCCGCAAGATCCATACGGACTGATGGCAAGTATGGGAGGGAAAGATAAGTATGTAGCCAAGTTGGATTCCATGTTCAGTGAACAACGTTACTGGCATGGAAACGAGCCTTGTCATCAGGTTGCTTATATGTTCAATTATGCAGGTGAACCCTGGAAGACTCAGCGTGCTGTCCGCCACGTTATGGAAACGGAATATCTGAATGAACCGGGTGGACTTTCCGGCAATGACGATGCCGGACAGATGTCGGCCTGGTACATGTTTGCCGCTATGGGATTCTATCCGGTGTGTCCCGGTACTCCGTATTATATACTTGCCAGCCCCTCATTCCCCAGCTTCACGCTGAATCTTGAGAGTGGAAAGAAGTTCACGGTGAAAGCCCGTAACGCATCGCAGAGGAATATCTATATTCAGTCGGCAACGCTGAACGGAAAACCTTATACGCGTAATTACATTACCCATCAGGATATAGTGAACGGTGGTGTGATGGAGTTTGTGATGGGGGATAAACCGAATAAAGAGTGGGGAGCAGCAGCGGAAGACTGTCCGCCGACGGTGATTGAGTGATGAGCTACATGCTACGAGCTACAAGTGCCTTCCGGTATGTTAGTGTAAAATAATAGTTGATAGCTTATAGGACTATATAGCGCAGCACTCGTAGCTTGTAGCTCGTAACTTGCAGCTCGTGGCCCGTAGCTTACTAATTTTAAGAAAGATAACTTATATGAGAGCAAAAGCATTTTTGTTTGTCCTGTGCAGCATCTTGCTGTTAGGGGCATGCGGCACTCCGAAGACCGGAGGGACTATTTATAACATTATGGAATACGGAGCCAAAGGTGATGGTGTCACCGATGACGCCGCGGCCATACAAGCTGCTATCGATCAGTGTTCCAAGTCGGGTGGCGGAACGGTACTGGTTCCGGCAGGGCGTACTTTCATGTGCAGCCCTTTCCATCTGGCCTCATTTGTGGAACTGCATCTGGAACCTAATTCCTGTCTGCTTGCCAATCCTGATGAGGCTGCCTATACACTGAGCGCTTTCCGTGATAATCGTGGTGAAGGCATGATGTGGATTCATGGTCAAGATCTGAAAGAGGTATCCATCACCGGAACAGGAGCCATAGATGGAAACGGTGTCTCCTTTATGGGTAAGGAACTGGAAGACTCTTATGAACTGAAACCGGTGACCGACTTTGATCCCCGTCCGCATGTACTGACGCTTATCAATATAGAGAAAACAGTGATCCGTGATGTGACAATCCGCAACAGTGCCTATTGGACGGTTCATCTCATCGGTTGCAACGATGTCTCCATCGATGGCATCTCTATCCTGAATAACTTGAAGATACGCAACGGTGACGGCATCGATGTAGACCATTCCAAGAATGTGCGCATAGCCAATTGCCATATCGAATCGGGTGATGACTGCATCTGTCTGAAGAATCGTCGTGAGTTTGAAGAATACGGTTCGTGCGAAGACATAGTTGTAACCAACTGTACTATGGTTTCCCGTTCCTGTGCCATCAAGATCGGTTCGGAAAATATGGATAAGATTAATAATGTACTGTTCAATAACTGTATCATTAAGAACAGTAACCGTGGCATCGGTATTCAGAACCGGGATGAAGGAACGGTTACCAATGTGATTTTCTCTAATATGATTGTGGATTGCATGTTCTTCTCTGATGTCTGGTGGGGAAAGGCGGAACCTATTTACGTGACTTCCTATCCGCGTGCCGTAGGCAATCATAAGGATGCCGGCTGGCGTTTCCCGAAGGGAGCTACCGAAGGACGTTGCGGAGAGGTGAGCCGTATTTACTTTTCAAATATCAAATGCACCAGCGAGAACGGCATCTTTGTAGGTGGGGATACACAAGACAAAGTGAATCATATCTACTTTGAAGACGTAGACCTGCTATTGCAAAAGCGTACGGCTTATGAGGGTGGTATCTATGATAAACGTCCGTGTGTGGGCGAAGGGTTTATCCATGATAAGACGTATGGTTTTTATATCGATACGGCATCTGATATTCTGATAGATGATTGCACCGTTACTTGGGGAGATATCCGTCCCGATCAGGCAGCAGAAGGCATTGGGCAGAGGGATGTTCGTAATCTGAAAATAAAGAAATAAAAGTGATAAGCTACAAGCTACTGATTCATATTAATAACTTAAATTCGTCACGAAGATGAGACAAAGCATAATTTTTATCTTGTATTTGCTGTGTACTTTCACAGCTCGTTCCCAGTCTGCATTAACTCCGGAGCAGACAGGAAGTATTTATTATGCTTATCCTGTTCCTTCATCCACCTATACTCCTGCCCCTACTGGTTATGAGCCTTTCTACATCAGTCACTACGGTCGTCACGGTTCCCGCTGGATGACGGCGGATGAGCGTTATACGGAAGTTATCTGCGTCTTTGATTCCCTTTATCAATGTTCCGAACTGACCCCCCTTGGCGTGGATGTCCGCGAACGTCTGCATAAGGTTTGGGAAGATGCCCGCGGATGTAGTGGAAGTATCACCCCACTTGGCGAGCGCCAGCACCGTGAGATAGCCGAACGGATGTATCATAACTTTCCGCAAGTATTTCGGGGGGACGCTTTCATTGACGCCCGCTCATCCACTTCCCTGCGTTGTGCCATGAGTATGAGTTATTTCACCGAACGCCTGAAAGAACTGAATCCTGGCCTGCAAGTAAACCGTAGAGCTTACCATCGGTATATGGATTATATCGCCTATACATCCCCCGAAGGTGAGAAATTTGCTTCTGAGAAGGCTCCGTGGAGGCGTAGCTTCAGAGAGTTTGAAAAAAAGAACGTCCGTCCCGAACGTCTGATGGCCTCCCTGTTTGTGAAGCCTGAAGCGATAACGGATCAAGACGCCATGATGCGCAGCCTTTATTGGATTGCCGCTGATATGCAGAATGTTGAGTTGGATTTGTCTTTCTATGATATCTTTGAATATGAGGAATTAGTAGGAGTTTGGAAGACAGTGAATGCCCGCATGTATGTTTGCAATGCTGCTGCTCCGCTCAATGGCGGCCTGATGCCTCGTTGTGCCGTACCTTTGCTGCGTAATATCCTGGAAAGTGCGGATGCCGCCATAGAGAAAGGAACCCCTGCGGCCGATCTCCGTTTCGGGCATGATACTCATCTCATTCGTCTGCTTGCTTTGATGCAGATAGAAGGATGTAGTAATCAGGAGGTGGATATGGAGAAGTTTCATCTTGCCTGGCAAGATTACCGGGTTTCTCCTATGGGAGCTAATCTTCAACTGATTTTCTATCGCGATAAGAAGAATGATATACTGGTGAAATTTCTGTTGAACGAGTGTGAAGTGACACTGCCGTTGAAGAGCAAAATGGTTCCTTATTATTCATGGAAAGAGGTTGAAACTTTCCTGGCGGAGATAATAGGAAAAGAATAGCCGTAAAGTAAGAATATATAAAGGATTACCACCCAATCTCAGCGTTTATAGAGCAATCAACTCCTGTTTTGACTAAAAGTTGTATTTTTTATCCTAAAATAAATACAACTTGTGCAAAATATATATATCTTTGTATCAGAGAATATGCTTTTACTTTAAAGTAACAGGCAATAAAAGAATCGTTTAACATAAAAAACAGGAAGCGTATGAATAGAATTCTTAAGTTGGGACTTTTAAGTGTCATTGTAGGCGCCTTGTATTCTTGTAGTTCCGATAGTCTATACGATCCGGACAAAGCAGGAGATGTAAAGCTTGCTCAGTATGAAGCAGCTTTTGTAGGAAAGTATGGAGCAATTGCTTCTAATCAGAATTGGGGATTTGGAGGGACAACAACACGTAGTTCCAATCCTAATAGCAATCAATGGAAGGACTTCGTGGAAGTTCCCTCAAGTGATGATCTTACTTCTGAGAAAATAAACAAAATTGTAGAGCTTTTCAAAGATCCTTCAAAGGCCACTGTTATAGAGAGTGTGAATTGGTCGGATTTCTTTGTTCAGCATGTCTACTATGGAAATAAGGACAATATGAATCAATTGGCTGTACATAAGGAGAAGAATGGGACTCCGGATGAGGTTTACAATTTCAATAAATCAGCCGGAAGTATCATGTTTATGTATGACAGCGGTACAAGTTCATTCAGCTATAAGGGCGAAGGAGGCACCAGATATGATGAACATATAATAATATTCTATGAAGGAGATTATTATGTTGGACTTGATTTTGAGTGCTATATGAATCAAAACACTCCACCGGATGGAGATTATAGCGATTGGATCGTACGAATTGTTCCGGCTAAATATATAAAAGCCCAAAGAATCATGGCGGAAGATCTTACAATATCTGGTGGAGATTTCGATTTCAATGATGTTGTATTTGATGCCGTAACCGTGAATGGTGCAACTGTGGTGACCTTACAGGCAGCCGGTGGTACAATGCCTTTGTATATTGAAGACAATGAAGTACACGAACTGTTTGGTGTTTCTCAATCCACAATGGTGAATACTTATGACAAGCAGGCAAAAGCTCCGGTAATATTCCGACTAAAGAACAGATATAACGATATAAAAGATATACCCGTTCGCGTGAATGATGTGATATTGCCGGCAGAAGTGGGGAAAGCTCCAGGGAAACTGTGCTGCCCGACTACCTGTGAGTGGACTGATGAACGGCAGAACATTGAAATCAAGTATCCGAATTTCCAGGCAGCAGTGGAAAACGGCAATATCAATTGGTGGGAGTAATCAGTAATTCTGCTACTCTTCTTGTGATAGAATAGAAAACGAAATCTAAAGAATATATTTCCCATTCAACCCGGATTCTGATCCGGTTGAATGGGAAATTTGTTTTGATGATAGAGATTCATCAATGGGTCTTTGTTTGTCATAAGTTTTTAGATTTGTGTCAACATCAAATGGCTGAATTCCGTCAAATGCATATACTGGCAAACTATAATTACAGGATTTTTAGTTTCAGTCTTTCAGCCGGTTCTTCTAGTATCTATATATGGGTGCCATTGGATCTATAGATGCGGCACGTTGGATCTATAGATGCGACACGTCCGATCTATAGATCCAACAGGTCCGATATATAGGTGGGTCACGCCTATTGTTGATGAACGACTTAAGAGTTTCGCAAGTGTGCAACGAGCGGATTTAATAGAATAATAATAATGATGCTAATATTTTCATTCTGCAAGCATAAAGATATTATTATGTGCATTCCGCTAACATGTGCTTGATGCAAACAGGTTCTTCTGGCTCAATGAATCCTCATTTTCCTTGAAACAGACCATCTGTTTGCCTCGAACTAACCATGTAATTGAGCATAACTAACCATGTAATAAGGTATAACTAATAATGTAATTGCGCACAACTAACTATGTAATTTGCAAAATGGCTACACCTTTTGCCCAAAAGGGTGTAGCTATCCTGCAAAAAGGGTGACACCATCCGGATGAAAGGGTGTAGCCTTCTCCAAAACCGGTTTATTCTGTTCTATCTGAATACGAGCTCCAGCCATCCTGCAAGTTTCATTTTGCAGTAATACTGTTAATCATAAAGACTATTTAAAGCGGATCGGTAGATAAAAAGATCATAGTGATTCTTTTTCTTGCAGACAGCAATCACTGTACGTTTTTACTAAACGTTCTCCTTGCGCTTTTCACTTCTTCCCCTCCGACAGTGCTGAAAGAAAGCATTCTCGCACGTTAGAATTATCAATTTGACATATTGACATATCGGTCGCATCACTGAGTGATTCCGGGATGGTTCAGCTCATTCAGCGGAGGTTTCAGCCGTAAAGCTTATAAATGAGGCGATTCGGGAATAGGCTGAAGAACTGAAAGATAAAAATGAAAATAAAAGTATGTCCTGACAAAGTAAGAAAGTAACTTTACTCAAGTTTTGCATGTAACCTTTCAGGCTGCTTGCGAAACTCTTGAATAACTTTATAGTCCCGAGTTCATCCGTCCCAAGTTGTTTTTTAAGTGTTACCTAATAAAACCAGTATAATCTGTACCAAGTTATTTTTTAGTCATTACTAAGTTGGAGAATAATGGATGTAACATAATAATATGCCGAAAGGGGCGTTGTTTCATCTGCATTGTCTGACTAGAGGAGAGAAAGAACAGGTGTTTCATATAGAGAATGGAGTGCAGGTGTTTGTCAGAAGACTTGGTTTCTTATCAATTGAATATTCGGGAGTTGAAACTGTGCTATTTAGTTCGTGCCCGATTGAGCAATAAAACAATTTCGATCCTTTTTAATATAACTCCCCGATCTGTGTTGAAGGCTAAACAACGTATTAAGATTAAATTGGCTTTATCTGCTACAGATAGTCTGGATATTTATATACAGAACCTTTCACATAGCTGACTGGATGGAGAGGATGACGAATTCTGAAAGCTTGTTGATAGAAGGTGGCATCTTTTGTAACGAAAGATGCCACCTTCTATATGAGGGGATTATGTGATAAATAAAGTTTTTTATAAGGAAGGTAATTCGGGAGTGCTTATTTCCCAGTTAATCCCTAACGGGTTATTGCGCATTCTCCATACTAACGAAAGTTTTGGATTATCCAGTATCCACATTTCGCATCCTTCCACAGCATCTTTCACATGAATGAGTGGATAACCCAAAGCTCTCTCATTGCTATCCAGAACGGAGTATGTTGTCTGATTGTATACAAGTGTATTCTGTTCCTTCAGCTGTTTATAGGCGGAGCGGGAAAGGAAGTAAACCGTTTCCTCCGGAGAGAGCTGTACGTGCTTACCGTCTTCCGGTTGCAGGAAACTGAGCTGTACGGCCTGCTCTATGGACTTAGGTCCCATGGTATAACTTCCCGATTGCCATTTTAGGTTGCGTTCTATTCCCCAATACAGACAGATTGAATCCTGCTTTTCGCGGAAAGACATTTCATACTTCCGTGTCTGTCCGTGCAGTTTGAATACAAATAGCAGTGTATCGGGTACAATGCTCTGTGCCAACAGGCTTCCGGTGAAGCCCAGGCACAATAAGACGGATAGAATTATATGTTTCTTCATCATTTCTTGTTTTCTTCGTTCAACAATAATTGCTGCCCCCATTCACTTGGTTTCTTTCCCATCTTCAGGATTAGTTCACCACCGGCAATGATGTCTTTATGCCGTATAGCTGAGTAAGGGTAAGCCGCTCCGTTCAGTGTGACGGATTGTATGTATCTGTTCTTGTCCGAAAGCCCCTGGGTGGAAATCCGGAAAGTCCTTCCGTTATCTAACCGAAAGATTGTTTCTTCCAATAAAGGAGTGTTGATCAGATAATAATCTTGTCCGGCATTGGGATATAATCCCATCATGTGGAAAGCAAGCCAGGACGACATGGCACCCGAGTCGTCATTTCCTGGTAGTCCGACAGGACCATCGTTGTAGTTCTTGGAGATGATTTCACGGATACGGTCGCTGCTCCGGTAGGGCTTTCCCAACCAATGATAAAGACAGGGGGAGAGGAAAGACGGTTCATTGTTTACATTGAAGAAGCCCTTGTCGAAGAAAATGTCCAAACGTGTTTCAAACTTCTCTGCACCGCCGCATCTCTCAATCAGTCCGGGAACATCGTGCGGAATACTCAGAGAATACTCCCACGAAGAAGCTTCATAGAAGAACATGTCCCACCAGGGAGTGTACCAGGGGCCTTCAAAGGTGACGGGGGTATAGGTAAAAGTCGGTTTTTGTATCTTGGATTTTCCGAAAGTGATTTCATCCAGCCAATTACCCTTTTCATCACGGGGCAGGATAAAGCCTTTGGCACCGGCATGTTCATAATCGTCACGCCAGAGATTCTTCCAATTTCCGGATTGTTTCAGGTAGTGTTGGTAAAGATCCTCTTTTCCCAGACCTTTGGCAACCAGGGCGATGGCATAGTCACAATAAGAATATTCTACGGTGCGGTTTCCGGCGCGGGGGATGCCGTAGGGGATATAGCCGAGTTCCAGATAGGGTATCAGTCCGCCACGCCCTTCCGCTTCATGGCGGTCGCCGGGGCAGACGGTTGCATCTTTCAGCATGGCTTGCAGACCGAGTTCATAGTCTATTCCTTCCAGACCTTTTACGAAAGCATCGGCTATTACGATTTCAGCATTCGAACCGCCTTGGGTACGACCATTGCTGTTACCGCTACGGGCGTCGGGCATGTAGCCGTCTCGTTTGTAGATGTTGATAAGTGAACGGACGATGTCTGTTTCACGTTTCGGGTCTATCAGGGTGATGAGTGGAGTAGAAGTGCGGTAAGTGTCCCAGATGGCGTAGAAGTCATCGTAATAAGGTTCGTCATCTGCCCATAGAGGATTTTCTCCACTGCGGTCTACAGGCATAATCATGGTATGATAGAGGCCGGTGTAGAACATACGTTTCTGTGCTTCGGGGGTGCGGGGAGAGATTTCAATTCTTTGGAGTAAATCTTCCCATTGGGCCAGTAACTGTTTGTGTACAGTTTCGAATGACCAGTGAGGAATGTCAGTATGGGCATTCTGACGTGCTTTCAGTGAGCTGAGGAAGGAGATACCTACTTTCAGTTGTATAACGTCTTCAGAAGAGTTGAAGCGCAACAGGGCTCCGGTCTTTTGATGTGAGTCGTATTGGAACTTCTCATCTGTGATCTTATCGCTTTTCCAGGTAGCTGTATTTACGAAAGGCTTGTCGGTTTCTGCGTAAAAGTAAACTGTATAGGCACGGCCATTGTTCCATCCGCCGCGAATACGGGTGTAGCCGATGACTTCATGGTCGGAGACGATTTGTATTTCGGAACCTACGAATTGCTGAGCTTCGCGGGCATCGGGTACGGGGCTTTCACCTAAGAAGAATCCGGCATCGATGGCCAGTGATTTCAGGGAGTCTTTGGGGTAGGTGAACCGATAGAACGATGCTTTGGGGGCGGTGGTAATTTCTGTTTGTATGCCGGAAGACTGGAATTGGGTGGAGTAATATCCTAATTTTATTGTTTCATCCTTGCGATGGTCGATGTGGTTGATACGGTCCATTCCGTTGCAGAAAGGCATTACAAGGATGTTTCCGTATTTGGGGCCGCCACCTGTTCCGCTAACGTGTACTTGGGAGAAGCCGTCCACCTGTTCGGGCATGGGCAACCAGCCGCTGTTGGGACGTGGGGTACAGTCCGGTGAGGGTTTCACCATTCCGTAGGGGCAGGAAGGACCGATGAAGACACGGCCCAGTCCCTCGGAACCGATAAGCGGATCGACGTAATTGGTAAGTCCGGTATCTTGTGCAAAAGTATTTGTTGAGAATAACAATAGGAAGGATAGTGTGATTAGTTTGGTTTTCATTGGTAGAAGTTTTTGTTTGAATGAAAAAGCCAGGCACTGCAACTGACTAATTTGGGTGTATCAGTTGCAATGCGGGGCTTTAGGTTTTAGAAACTCTAAAAGAAAACAATAAGTAGATGTTCATAATTAGTTTGCACTATAAATTATCATTTATTCGCCTGTCATTATGTGAACTAATTATGAACATCTACTTAGCTTAATATCCCTTATTCTGTTCCCAGTTGGTGTTGAGGTTCAATACATCGTTGCTCAAAGGCAGCAAACGATTTGTTAATGCATTCGCGTTTGGGTTTAGACTCTTGAATCCCCAATTACGCTCAAAGTCACCAAAGCGAATCAAGTCATTGCGGCGCCAATGCTCGTCAAGAAACTCGCGACCGCGCTCGTCTAAAATATCTTGTAAAGACGGATTGGTGGCTATGGTAGGAGCGTTCACATAAGATCGAATCTGATTGAACAGACTTTGTGGTGTGTCACCGCGGGTAGCGGATGCACCTCTTACAATAGCTTCGCATTTCATCAGCAGGATATCTGCATAGCGGAAAATAGGCACATCGTTACTTTGATGACGGGAATGAGCATTTACTTCTTCTACATAGGGAAAGAATTTGATAGATTTATATCCTTGTATCCATCCGGTCAAGTCCTTACCAGTATTGAGATCACCATCTTGTTTTATCAATGTAATCTGCTTGGTGAAAGTGACCGGAGTTTCATTGTTGTATAAGTTGCGTACATTTGTTTTTTCACCAGTGACGGCATCGTACTGGTAAACATCAAATGTTTCGGCTGTGCCATCACCGGCAATAACATCGTTACGACGATCTCCCGGTAGACAGAACAACTCTGCAAACTCAGGAGTTAATGCCATATTCCCACCTACAGAAGAAGACAGAGCAACGGAGTAGAAGCCATTGTTCTTCTGTCCTTGACGCCAAGTACGGAAACGGGCATAATATAAAGCATGGTCGTTGTCGTCAGTAATTGCGTCAAATGGCATGGCGTAAATGAAGTCCTTAATATGTGCTCCGTTATTGTACAGGAACTTTTTCTTGTAATCATCACTCAGATCGAACAGACCGGATTCAATTATATCATCACACATTGCTACGCATTCGTTTATCTTTTCATTTGCAGCGGTAGAAGACCAACTGGCACTGGTAACATCCTGTGTATAGACATTCCAGTTAATATAAAGTTTGGCGAGCAGTGCGTCTACCATCCAGCGAGTAGGCTTACCATAAGTGTTTTCGGAGACTTCTGTCGGGCAGTAATCACGCACTTCTAATAGTTCGGATTCAATCCAGCGAGCTACATCGGCACGTGGAGAGCGGTTGACAATGCCGCTCTCATCCAGTAGACGATAGTCGATAATGGGAGTATCTCCCCAGTTGTCCATTAGCAGAAAAGTATAGAAAGCACGTGCGGCGCGTACTGGTGCGGAAACTGTAGCATTTTCATCTCCCAAATCTATGAGGACTTGGTTACATTTGGTAATGCCGCTTTGAATATCGTTATAGACATTCAACTGGCTTTTACAGGCATTGGGATCGACGTTATGGAGTGAGAAGTTGGCCATGTCACGTTCGTTTAGATAGTCACCACCGAAACTGACTGCCGTATATTCGTCTGAATTACATGAAATTCCTTCATCGTAGCGACGGCCAAGCGCAGCACGGAACGCATAATAAGCATCGCTTATTTTGGCTTCTATAGCAATCTCAGAGTCGGTAGGGTATTTTGTATAGACCGATTTTATATCTACATCCAAATCAGTGCAACCTACAGTTGCAAGTGCCATCAAGACACCGGAAAGAATATATCTTGTTTTCATATTCATATTTTCTTTTTAAGGAGTTAGAAATTGATATTCACGCCAAACATGAAGGTGCGAGTACGTGGGTAAGTAGTATTGCGCCAGTCAATACCCGGTTGTAAGCCACCTAGATTGATTTCAGGGTCTACTCCCTTATAACCGGTTAAGGTAAACACATTATTGCAGGTAGCATAGATTTTCAGACTGTTTACCCAGTCACCCAGTTTGCCGAAATCGTAACCTAATGATAACGAAGCCAGGCGTAAATAAGAACCGTTCTCTATATAGCGGTCCGATGGAGCTTGAGCACGTGTATCAGTAGCCTTTTGCATGGTAGCCACTTCGCTTAATACATTCTTGCCGGTATTGAGCAAGGTCACATTGTTGTAGAAGGCACGTGTTGCATTGAAAATTTTGTTTCCAGCAATGCCTTGAAAGAAGGCAGTCAATGACCAGTTCTTGTAGGTAAAGGCATTGTTCCATCCGAAAGTAACCTTAGGCTGTGCAGAACCAGCTTTGCGGCGATCGCCATCATCCGGGGCATCGGTGGTGCCTATCAGATTTCCCTCTGCATCATAGTCATTGAAGATGGAACCACCGTCTTCATTGTAACCGGCCCATTCCCAAACGTAGAACTGACCTACCGGGCTGCCCTCCATCAGTCTCTGGACATTGGTAGTAGCATAGCCGCCTACGTCTGGATTGCCATAATCACGGTAGTTCACAGAATAAGTATCATTGGATAGTGACTCCACGTTGTTTTTGTTGTGGGCAATGTTTAAGGTTGTATTCCAGGTGAAGTTGTTTGTTATTACTGGGGTGGCATTGATGGTTAGTTCGATACCTTTGTTGCTGATTTCGCCTACATTGGCGGTCATTGTGCCGTAAGGATAGCGGTTGGTAGAAACTGGGTAGTCATAAATTAAATCTTTTGTGCGCTTGTCGTAGTATTCGATGGTACCGGTCAGTCGGTTGTTGAAGAATCCGAAGTCAATACCGACGTTGAACATGCCTGTACGCTCCCATTTCAGGTCTGGATTAGCATTTTTGGTAGCGGCCAGTGTACGGTAGCTGGAGGATGATCCTGTGACGGGATCCACGTAAGTGAACCAACCCGATGCACCGTAAGTTTGCTGTGCGGTATAGGCGTCAAATCCCAGTGAGTTACCGCTTACACCATAGCCTATGCGGAATTTCAGGTCATCAAACACTTTCTGATTCTTCATGAAATTCTCTTCTGTAATGCGCCATGCCAATGATACGGAAGGGAATGTACCCCAGCGGTTGTTCTTGCCGAAAGCGGAAGAACCATCGCGTCGTATGGTAGCTTGGAACAGGTACTTGCTGTTAAAACTGTAGTTTACGCGGCCATAGAATGAAATCATGCGCAGGGTTGAAAGTTTGTTGTCGCTATTAATGCCGTCAATATCCATATTGTTGGCCAATCCCATATTGTAATATTTCAGGTAATCGTCGTAAAAGTTGTATACAGTTAAGCCGAAGCCATCATTATCATCGTTCTGCTCCCAAGAGTAACCGGCCATCAAACCCAGTTTGTGTTTGTCGGCAAATACATGGTCATAATTGACGTAAGTTTCCATCTGCTTCTTGATGTTTTCCTTGGTGCTGCGTGAAGCCTGACCGTGGCGGGAAGAGATGTTGGGAAGTTGTGACTGTGTAGTATTGTAGTTACTGTAAATATACTGTTCGTTTTGATAAGAAAGATTCAGATTCCAATCTAGTCCGTCAATGATGTGAAGGGTTGCTTTGGCAATACCTTGCAACATTTTCTCTTTTGTTTTGTACTGATCTTCATAGACCATTGACAGCGGGTTATAACTTTGTGAGATACTTGTATTAGCGTACCAGGAACCGTCTGCATTCTTTACAGGAACCAGCGGATTGTAATAGTACATGGCATCCAGTACACTCCGTCCCTGATTTTCGGTTGAGGCCGTTTGTTTGTTGGTTATGCTTGCATTTACACTAACCGACAAATCCAGATGATCTTTCAGAGTTTTGGTTTGCAAGAAAGAACGGGCTGTGATGCGATCCATTGAAGTTCCTCTCACAACACCTTCTCGGTCGATGTAGTTGAGAGATGCACTATAGGTGGTTTTTTCATTGCCACCGTTGATGGAGATATTATGATTGTGGCTGAAACCGGAACGCAATACTTCATCCTGCCAATTGGTGTCGGCCGGGTTGTTTACATCGTAGTAGGGGGAAAGGTCGACATTATTTGCGTTGGCATAGGCCAGAAGTTCGCTGGCATTCATCATGTCCAGAGTTTTCAAAGTATTATCTATAGCTACATAACCACTGTAGTTTACATTGGTTTTACCATTCTTGCTACCTTTCTTGGTGGTGACAATGATTACACCATTAGCGGCTTTTGAACCATAGATGGCTGTGGCACTGGCATCACGAAGAACATCGATGCTTTCAATGTCTTCCGGAGCAATAAGCGACAGGCTGACGCCCGGGACGCCATCGATTACGTAGTATGGTTCCATGGCTGCACCCTCGCGTAAAGAAGATGTACCACGCAGAGAGATAGATGCCGAGCCATTAGGGTCACTGGTATTGGCAATGGTCAATCCCGGAACTTTTCCTTGTAGCAGTTGCGCCGGATTAGTGTAGACACCTACGTTCAAATCATCTGCTTTCACTGTTGTGATAGAGCTGGTAACATCCTTACGCGTCATGCTACCATATCCCACTACTACTACTTCATCTAATGTTTGGGAATCTTCCTCCATTACTACATTAATAGCGCTTTGGTTCACTTGAACCTCTTTTTTAGTAAAGCCAATGAAAGTAAATATGAGGGTTTGCCCTCTTTTCACTTCTATAGAGTATTTACCGTCAAGATCGGTGATACAACCATTGGTGGTGCCTTTTTCTAATACATTGACGCCTGCCAATGGCTCACCGGATTTGTCTGTAACAGTATCGGTAACCTTGTTCTGGGCAAATGCTAAGGTACTACTTAGCAAGAACACTACAAAGAGCACGCTTTGCGCAAATGTCCTTTTTCTTTTTAATTGTACATTCAGCATAAAATAAAGTTTTAGTTATAAATTATGTTCTCTTCTTCTGTATATTTATAAATATTATTCTGGCTGCAAAAGTAGGCTGTACTTATTACAGATATATTTCAAGTGTATTACAAGATTATTGTAATATTTTGATATACAATTAATTGAGATGAATGGAAGACAAAAGGATATTTGCTTTATATTACTATCTTTGGATAGATGTAATGTAAAGAATAAAGGCGGTCGTTCCATGTTGTCCTTTCTTATAAGTGACAACTTTGGGAAAAAACGGGATAATGTCTTTGCCTCCATAGTATTTTAGATTTTGATTACTGCAAATCTAAGCCAATGAAGTTATAGTTAGGGAGAAAATGATGCAAATTAGGGGGAAAATAGTGAACTATTGTTTTTTTCTGGATTATCCCGCCCAGTCTTCTCTATCCAGATTCCTGTATCCGATGGCTTCTGCCAAATGTGAGGGCTGTATCAGGTCACTGTTTTCAAGGTCGGCAATGGTACGTGCCACTTTTAGTATACGGTCATAGGCACGGGCGGAAAGATTAAGCCTGTTCATCGCATTTTTCAGTAAGGCAAGACCTTTGTCATCCGGACGAGCATATAGGGAAAGTAGTTTGCTGCTCATTTGTGCATTACAGTAAACGCCCGGAATATCTGCATATCTGTTTTCCTGAATTTGTCGGGCGGAGATTACACGCTCCCGTATGATGGAACTTGCTTCTCCCGGATGTGCATCGGACATTTTCTCAAAAGGTACAGGAACTACTTCAATTTGTAGGTCGATGCGGTCAAGTAGAGGACCAGAGATACGATTCAGGTATTTTTGTACTTGTCCCGGACTGCATACACAAGCTTTTGTCGGATGATTGTAATATCCGCAAGGACATGGGTTCATAGAGGCTACCAGCATAAAACTGGCAGGGTATTCCACATTGCTTTTCACACGGGAAATGGTGATCTTTCGGTCTTCCAGCGGTTGGCGGAGGACTTCCAGTACGCTGCGATTGAATTCTGGCAATTCGTCCAGAAATAAAATACCATTATGGGCAAGGCTGATTTCTCCTGGTTGTGGATAACTGCCTCCACCCGTCATGGCCACTGTGGAAATGGTGTGATGCGGATCGCGGAACGGGCGTTTTGAAATAAGCCCCGTATTGTTTTGCAGCCTTCCTGCCACAGAATGTATTTTTGTAGTTTCAAGGCTCTCTCCCAGGGACAGCGGGGGAAGAATGGATGGTAATCTTTTGGCAAGCATGGATTTTCCGCTTCCCGGGGCACCAATCAGAATAATATTATGTCCCCCTGCCGCTGCCACTTCCAGTGCACGTTTTACGTTTTCCTGTCCTTTTACATCTGCAAAGTCCAGATCAAAGCTACTTTGTTGTGCATAAAACTCTTCGCGGGTGTTGACGATGGTAGGAGTGAGTTCCTGCTTCCCATTGAAGAATTCTATTACCTCTTTGATGTTTTCAACTCCATATACTTGAATCTGATTGACTACAGCCGCTTCAAGAGCGTTCTGTCTGGGTACTATGATTCCCTCGAATCCTAATTCACGTGCTTTGATGGCAATGGGCAGAGCCCCCTTGATGGGTTGCAGGCTACCGTCAAGGCTCAGTTCGCCCATCATCAGGTAGCGGTTCAGCTTATCCGGTTGGATTACTTCTCCGGCGGCAAGCATACCAATGGCAAGTGGGAGGTCATAGGCGGAACCTTCTTTGCGGATATCAGCCGGTGCCATATTGATGATGATATTGCTGGTAGGTATCCGGTATCCATTCACTTGTAGCGCGGAAATGATACGTTGGTGGCTTTCTTTGACGGCCGAATCCGGTAGTCCGACAAGATAGAACATACAACCTCTTGAACTATTTACTTCGATGGTGATGAGAGTTGCGTCGATGCCTTGCACAGCCGCTCCGAAAACTTTGATTAGCACGTGTTTATTAGTGATTAGTGGTGAGTGATTTCTCCTTTTCTTTTTCAGCAATCTCTTTTAGCTTGTTCTCAATTGCTTTTTCATCCAGATTTTTACCTTCTATTCTTCCCGTAGGACTGAGAAGTATATTGGTAGGAAGCGTCTGTATGGCAAATTGTTTGATAATCTCTCCGCTCCAGCCGGAGAAATCACAGACTTGTTCCCATTTCAGCGTATCTGCTTTGATGGTTTCCTGCCATTTCTTTTTATTAAGATCGAGAGAAACGCCCAGCAACGCGAAGTTCTTATTCTTCTGCTCTTTCTTATAAATACGGCGGAACATGGCATTGTTTGCACGGCTGACCGTATCCCACGAAGCCCAGAACTGTATGAGCAGGTACTGATCTTTAAAGTTGGAGCGACTTATATCTTTTTCTTCCGCATTGCGTAGTCGGAAGTAGGGCGCCGATTTCCCTACAGCTACCTTTTCTTCTTCTTCAATCCGCTTCAGCAATGCATCCATAAAGGGACGGTCCTTCAGTTCTCCGGTCATCCGGTCGGCCAGTTTCTGGATTTGTGTCAAATCGGGTTGAGGGTTTTGCACAAAGTATTTATCCAGCAGATAGATACTGACTAATGAAGCAGGATGTTCAGTAATGAAATTCTCTGCTTTTTCTTCCAAAGCTTTTCCGGACGGGGTACCCAAGCCTTTCAGGTCCTGGTTGAAGTCTGTTAATTCTTTATTAGGGGCATTGCCGCTGATTTGTAAAGAGGATAGTTCGGCCATGGAGCCTTTTATTTGTATTTTATCTCCTTTATTCAGGAAAAGCGGGTACTCCGTTCCATCACTGAATAATAAGATTGTGGTGACTAACGTATCAGCAGAAAGTGTCGCGGAGAATTTATCTTTTTCGGCAATCAGTGTATCCATGCGGTCATGCATTCTGTCCGCACCATATAAATAGATGGTATCATTCCCCAATCCTTTGATTTCTCCACTGAGGCTGATACTATCGGTCTTCTTTCCACCACAGGCAGAGAGGCCGATTAATAGAAAATATAATAGACAGACGTTCTTCATCTCTAAATACTTTTTTGCGAAAGTACGGCTTTTGCAGATAATAAAAAAGAAATGCCCGACATTTCTCAACGCCGGGCATTCTACAGATATTTATTTATTTACTACTTAAAATCACTAATCGTAATTAGTGAAGAGCTTCTTACTGAATGATACTCATGAAATCTGCATTCGTGAAGTACTTAGCAAATTCCAGATCAGAAGCTGCTTTCTTAGCTAATGAAGAATCTTTAGCTACAGCGCTCTTCAAGCTGCTGGTAACCATAGAAGAATTGTTAGTTCTTGCACCTAATACAGCCATCAGGTACTCAGTATAAGCGTCTGGCTTTTCTACACTTGCCAAAGTATTTTTAGCTTTGTTGTAGTCCTTAGCCAGGATCTGAGCCAAAGCGGCACTGTTAGATTTCGTGTTGCCGAATGCGCTTACAGCTCTGTCATATTGACCTTGAGCGATGTACAGGTTACCCAGAGCTTCGTTCAGTTCTTTTGCACCGGAAGCTTTGCTCAGGTAAGTTTCAGCAGCGGCTTTATCACCTTTTGTCAAAGCGATCAAACCAAGATTCATGTTAACTTCAGGAGCATCCTTGATAGAAGCTGCTTTCTTGAAGTAGCTTTCAGCCTTGTCAAGGTTACCTGACTGGTAAGCCAGTTTACCTAAGTTATTGTAAGCACGATAGTCGTTCGGATAAATCTGAGTAGCTTTAGTGAAGATTACTTCTTGTTTAGCCGGATCATTAGTCAGAGTAGCTGCGTACAGCAATTCTTCCAGACTCAGCTGCTTAGCATCTGTGTTAGCCAGATTAGCGATTTCATCATCAGACTTACCAATGATTTCATAATTCAAAGTCAGACGAGAACGACGCAATTGCGGCAAGATTTCGTCAGCTAAGTTCTTGTAAACAGAAGAAATGTTCTTGATTTCCTGCTCTCTTTGTTCAGGATCAGAATACATAGACAGAACGCGAAGGATCAGTTCTTTATCTTGGATATTAGATTTAGATACCAATTCCTGGAAACCTTCCCAGTCCTGAGCAGTATATTTTGTATCGATTGCAGCGTCAATTTTTGCTTTCTTCAAGTTCTGGTTGATAACCTTTGCAGTGTTGTCCTGACGGTTTTCGGCCAACTTAGTGTTCAAGCTTACACCGCCATCAGGAGATGCATAAGCAGAAACTTCGATGTTGCTGATCTTCTTGTTAACAGCACCGTCTACGTTCTTCACTTCTTCGTTGAATTCCTTAGCGGTCTTCAATTCACCGGCACGGACGTTAGCTTGCTGAATCAAGAACATGATGTTAGCATCGTGTTTCTCCTTGATGATACGTTGGAAAGCGTCGTCACCGTTGGCAGGAGTAGCGCTGCTCAGCGTCTGCTCAACCATTTCAGAGGTAGAAATCACACCATCAGCTACTTTCACAGCAGGAATAGTTACTGTTTTGTTACCGATTGTGGCTTTAAATTCCAGATATAACTCTGATTTTGCCATTTCGGGAACATAATCGAAAGAAGTCTTCATAGTGTAGTTACCACCCATCTTGTATGAGATGGTCTGGTCGTTACCTTCTACTTTTTCTCCTTGGAATACGGCTGACTGTCCTTTAGCTTCTCCACCGTTCCATTTCAGAACCGGAGTTACTTCTACTACAGCTTTCTTGTTAAAATACTTTTCAGGGAATTTTCCGTTGATAGTGGCGGGAACTTTGCCACCAACAGCTTCAAGAACCTGAGGGGTCACGGTGAAATAATCAGAAGATAATTCACCCATTTTGCTGCTACAAGATGAAAGTGCAACAACCAGTGCCATTAACAAAGGCAGATACAATCTCTTAGTCATTTTAGGTATAAATTAATTGTTTGTAATTGAAATTAGTCTATTGGTTTCTCTTAGTGCCTATTACCACATGATAATAGCCTCGCAAAGATATTAAATCTCCCGGCACAATCTGAAAGGAATAGCCAATTTTATTATAATTTAATGAAATCCTGTCTCTTTTCTGTACTTGATGTTCCTTGGATGGTGTTCAATGATCTCACTCCGCAACATATTCCGGTCGATATGGGTATAAATTTCGGTTGTTGCGATGGACTCGTGTCCCAGCATACATTGTATGGCACGCAGGTTCGCGCCTCCTTCCAGCAAGTGGGTAGCGAAGGAATGACGGAAGGTGTGCGGGCTGATATTTTTGGTGATACCGGCTTTCTCCGCCAACTCCTTTATCAGGTGAAAAACCATGATGCGGGAGATACTGTTTCCCCAGCGGGCAAGGAATACATAATCTTCAAATCCTTTCTTTATTTTACCAACATTACGGTCGAGCAACCAGTATTTTATTTCTTTGATGGCACGTGGGGAAATAGGGACTAATCGTTGTTTGCTGCCTTTTCCTTCCACCTTAATAAAACCTTCATCGAAATAGAGCTCGGACAGCTTCAGATTACAAAGTTCCGAGACGCGCAGTCCGCAGCTGTATAGAGTTTCCAGAATGGCCCGGTTGCGCTGGCCTTCCTTTTTACTCATGTCTACAGTAGCTATGATGGTGTCTATTTCTTCTACGGTTAGTACTTCCGGTAGTTTAAAACCTATTTTAGGACCTTCGAGCAATTCACTGGGATCATCTTCCCGATAGTCTGCCATAATCAGGAAGTGGAAGAATGATTTTATTCCGGACATGATGCGTGCCTGGGAGCGGGGATGAATGCCGATGTCATGCAAGCCGGCGGCGAAACGTTGCAAGTCGTCCAGAGTGACTGACAGCATATCAATATTCTCTGCTTTCAAAAAACGCAGCAATTTATCAAGATCGGTCAGATAGGCATCAAGCGTATTGGCAGAAAGTGCTTTTTCTAACTTTAGATACTGCTGATACTTCCTGATAATCAGTGCTTCTTTCTCCTTATTTATTGTTTTTTCGTCTAATTTCATTTCTTTTTTCTACCTTTGTTCCCTGAATTTGAATGTTTTCCGGAACGTATCCGATCCGTATCTGCCCCGTATCTGCTCCGTGTCTATAGGCTTGGACTTACTACGGACCTGATACGGAGCTGTTACGGACTTACTACGGAGCAGGTACGGACTTCTTACGGAGTTGCTGCGGAGCTATAGTTCCGGAACAAAGGTATAAAAAATTGTGTTATGAGGATACAAATTATTAATGGCCCGAATATCAATCTGCTGGGCAAACGTGAACCTTCCATTTACGGCAGTGTTACTTTTGAAGATTACCTTGTCGAACTTCGTAAGAAGTATACTGATATACAAATAGACTATTTCCAGTCGAACATCGAGGGAGAGCTGATAGACAAGATTCAGCAAACCGGTTTTGATGTAGACGGAATTATCCTGAATGCAGGTGCTTACACCCATACTTCCATTGCTTTGCAGGATGCTATCCGTTCAGTGACTTCTCCGGTTATCGAGGTACATATTTCTAATGTGCATGCTCGTGAGGCTTTCCGTCATGTATCTATGATAGCTTGCGCCTGCAAAGGCGTTATCTGCGGTTTCGGATTGAACTCTTACCGCCTGGCGCTCGAAGCCTTGACCGGCGACGAGTAATTCGTAATTCATGATTTGTAATTAAACAAAAATAGGTATAAGATTATGTTATTGAAACAGACAAAAATCGTTGCAACCATTTCTGATAAGCGTTGCGATGTTGATTTTATAAAAGGCTTGTTTGAAGCCGGTATGAATGTGGTGCGTATGAACACGGCACATCTCGGCCGCGAAGGTTCGGAGATGCTGATAAATAATGTGCGTGCGGTGTCCAACCGTATAGCTATCCTGATGGATACTAAAGGTCCGGAGGTGCGTACTACCATCTGTGCCGATCCTATCGCTTACAAAGTCGGTGATAGAGTGAAAGTCGTAGGTGATCCAGATCTGGAAACTACCCGTGAATGTATTTCCGTTTCCTACCCTAACTTTGTGCACGATGTTGCCATTGGCATACACATCCTTATTGATGATGGTGATCTGGAAATGATTGTTGTGGATAAAACGGAAGATTATTTGGTATGTGAGATACAGAATGATGCTACTTTGGGAAGTCGTAAGAGCGTAAATGTGCCGGGAGTACGCATCAACCTTCCTTCTCTGACGGAAAAGGACCGTACCAATATTCTTTATGCCATTGAGAAAGACATCGACTTTATTGCTCATTCTTTTGTGCGTAATAAACAGGATGTTCTGGATATAAAGGAAATTCTGGATGCTCATAACAGTGATATCCGTATCGTGGCCAAGATAGAGAATCAGGAAGGCGTTGATAACATTGATGAAATCCTGGAAGTGGCTGACGGTGTGATGGTGGCTCGTGGTGACCTCGGTATCGAAGTCCCCCAAGAGCGTATTCCGGGTATTCAGCGTTTGCTGATTCGTAAATGTATCCTGGCAAAGAAACCGGTAATTGTGGCTACGCAGATGCTTCATACAATGATTACCAATCCGCGTCCTACCCGTGCAGAGGTAACAGATATTGCGAATGCTATTTATTACCGTACGGATGCTTTGATGCTGAGCGGTGAAACGGCGTATGGTAAATATCCGTTGGATGCCGTGAAGACTATGACAAAGGTGGCTGCACAGGCAGAAAAAGATAAATTGGCTGATAACGATATTCGTATTCCACTGGATGAGAACAGCAACGATGTGACTGCCTTCCTGGCGAAACAAGCTGTAAAGGCTACTTCGAAGTTGAAGATACGTGCGATCATCACTGATAGTTACAGTGGACGTACTGCCCGCAACCTTGCTGCATTCCGTGGTAAATATCCGGTGCTGGCCATCTGTTATAAGGAAAAGACAATGCGCCATCTGGCACTTTCTTACGGTGTGGAAGCTATTTACATGCCGGAACTTGCTAACGGACAGGAATACTATTTCGCAGCTCTGCGTCGTCTGCTGAAAGAAGGCCGTTTATCAGAATCTGATATGGTGGGTTATCTGAGTAGCGGTAAAGCCGGAACACATACTTCTTTCCTCGAAATTAATGTAGTGGGAGATGCTCTGAAGTATGCGGAAGAAAGTGTATTACCCAATAAAAACAGATACCTTTAATAAATAATAAATTAAAAATGAAGAATGAAGAATTTTTGTGCAGTATAGCCTGATTCTTCATTCTTCATTCTTCATTTCTATGACCATAGACGAATATATCTTGCAGCATATTGACGATGAAGGAGATTATCTGAAGGCTCTTTATCGGGACACACACCTTAAATTGCTTTATCCGCGTATGGCATCGGGCCATTTACAGGGACGGATGCTAAAGATGTTTGTTAAAATGATACGTCCCCATCGTGTTCTGGAGATAGGGACATATAGCGGTTATTCTGCTCTTTGTCTTGCCGAAGGCTTGCCGGAAGACGGCATGTTGTACACGTTTGAGATCAATGATGAGCAGGAAGACTTTACCCGTCCGTGGTTGGAAGGTTCTGAGTATGCGAATAAAATAAAACTCTACATTGGTGATGCGTTGCAATTAGTGCCGCAGTTGGGCATAACGTTCGATTTGGCTTTTATCGATGGAGATAAGCGGAAATACGTTGATTATTACGAGATGGTGCTTTCCAATCTTTCTGACGGAGGTTATATTATCGCCGATAATACCCTGTGGGATAACCATGTGCTGGAAGAACACCCCCGCAATAATGACTTGCAAACCATTGGCATCAAGGCTTTCAATGAACATGTAGCACATGATACACGCGTAGAAAAAGTAATCCTTCCCCTGCGGGACGGATTAACAATTATCCATAAGAAGTAATTCAGGATATCGGATATGTGATAGAGACAATCTTTTCCTTTTCCTTTTCTTCTACTTGATAACTCCCCTTGAACGTTTCCACATAGAGGCGGTTGATATTATGCAGGATATGTTGTTCCTGTTCGTCCTCCCAACACTGATAAAGAGGACTTCGCAGGATGATTATTTTCAGGTATTTGTCTTCCTGGCTTAAAGTATATTCCACTTCGCGTTTCTCTCCCTTATATTCTTGAGGGACTGATAAGAGTGAAGTAAGTAATTTCAGGAACCATTTACTGTCAGCCTTTATCTGCAACATTTCCAATTCTGTATTGAAGGTTGATTTCACAATGTCGGGAGTCTCCATATCCACAATCATTCTGGTTTCCCGACATAGTTGAACGGCATCGCATTCTTGAACGGTGAAGCGCATCATTCCTGCTTCAAGGCGTGATAAGTCGAGGATATTGTTTATGAGTTTTAGTAGTTTCGTTGAGTTGCTTTTTACAGCAATTGAATACTCTTCTATTTCTTCATCCGTTAAGTCATTTTCTGAAGATAGTAATTCAGAAAAACCGACTACAGTGTTCAAGGGTATACGTATCTCATAGGTGATGTTATGGAGGAAGCATTCTTTCATCTTGTCAGCGGCTTCCATTCTTTCGAAGGCTTTTCGGGTTTCCTTCTCTGCATGCCGTAACTGACAGCGAATATGATAGGCACGTATAATGACAAAAACTAATATTAGTAATATAATTGTACCTGCACCTACCTGTATATAACGATATCGTTTGGTCAGTTCTTCTTTTTCAAGTAAAGCTCTTCGGATTTTATAGTTGGCTTGATGGGCTTCTTTGTGCCGTTGTAGCATGTCCTGATTGAGAGAATCCCCTTTTATGGCTACCATTTTATACAGGTTGGCAGCATCTTTATAACGTCCGGTTTCCAGCAAGGCGTCTGCTTTTGATTTGAGTAAGTCGTTTTCGTTGAAAGGATCCGTTCCCCTACAGGCGGCCAATGCCAGGTCAAGCTCCCGGAAGCATTTGTCCCACTCTTTAGTGAGCTTATAATAAAATCCCCATAGGCTATGGTAGTTTATATAGGCACCGAGATACACATTATCACTATAATATTCTTCTGCCTTTTTCAGGTGCTGGATTAGTTTTTCCTGGTCTTTAGTAATCATATAGATTTTGCAAAACGATGTTTCTATTTCCAGAAATATTGTTTTGAATGTGTCTGATAGGGGAAGTCCTTTGGACACTTTTGTGAGAACATCCAGTTGCTTCTGATATTCACTGAGGGCTTGCGGATATTTTTCCTGTTTTTTATAAAGTTTAGCCAGATTTCCGTGTATTATTAATAGTCCATTTTCATTGGCCGTAGGATTATTCTCCAAAGCCTGTTTGTATATTTCGATGGCCTCGTCATACCGTCCGGCAAAATCATAGGCCTGTGCCAATGCAAGAGCCGCGATGAAGTTGCCTTTTTTATAATTGAGGCGGGTGGACTCATCTCTCATCTCTTGGGCTTGCATAATGGCATATTCGGTATCTCCCAGCGCACATCGTGCCTGAAGTACGGAAAGCCACATGGTATAGTAAAATGCATAATCCTTATACTGGTAGCTGGCCTCTTTCAGTATTAAAAGCCTTTTTTGCTGATTGAAAATATCTGCAAGATATTCATATTGGCGGCAATAGTCAAAAAGTGCCCATAACTCTTCTCCGTGTATTTGCTTCCGGCGGGCAAGCACAATTGCAGAATCCAGATATTCGGTAGCCGATTCCTGACCAATGTATTGCTGGAATGCATTTCTCAGAAATATGCAGCGGATGGAATCATTGGGTATGGTAGCGGCTGTCTGGAATATGCTGTCGCGCGCTTGCTGCTTCGTAGATGCATGTGTTTCTGTCAGGAAGGGTATGTCTGCCAGAAGCAGAATAAGGAGAATTATTTTTTTCATGCTTTGCCTGCTTGTTTTAATGGGTGAGTGAAGATGAAACGTGAACCGTTCGTATATTCCGGATCTATCCAGATATTTCCACCAAGTTGGTCAATAATAAACTGGCAGATAGATAAACCGATACCTGTTCCCTGGGATTTCTCGTCTACCCGTTCGAAGCGGTTGAATATTGTAGGCTGTTTTTCCAATGGAATGCCACAACCGGTGTCTGTAACTGAGAATTGTGCCATACCCTCTTCATTTTGCTCTAACCGCAGGATAATACTGCCTTCTTTGGTGAATTTGGTGGCGTTGACTAAAATGTTGATCAGTACCTGGGGCAGGCGGAATATGTCTGTTTCTATTTCCAAAGAAGGCAGTGTTGTTTCGAAAGATAATGCAGCTTGTGTTTGCTTAATCCCTTCTACGGTTTGAATGATTCCTTCGCAAAGAGGAACAGCGTCGCATACCTTTAGGTCGAACTTCATGTTCTTTACGTCCAGGCAGGAAATATCCACTACATCGTTGAGCAGATTGATCAGTAGGCGGGAATTTAACTGAATGATTTCATAACATTGTTTCCGGGTATCTTCATCAATACCGGGGGTGGTCAGTACTTCAGAGAAACCGGACAAGGCATTTAAGGGGGTGCGGATTTCATGACTCATGTTCGAAATGAACAGGCTTTTATTTCGCGTGGATTTCTCTACCTCCTCTTGTGCCTGCTGAAGCTTCAGTTGCGATTGTATTAGCTTTCTGCGTTGTTTTCTTAAATATACAACGCAGCCTATGGCAATGGCAATAAAAAACGGAAGGATGATGAGAGCTAATGAGAGCAAACGGTTCTGTTGCTGGCTGTTGGCAAGTTCCAGCTCATCGATTGAGTAGATTTTCCGCATATCCTTTACTCCACGGGAATTGATCTCCTCATAAACGGTATCTGATTTATGACTTAATTCTTTATACAATTTTGCAGCTTCTTCATACTGCTGTTCCTGCATTTTTTCATCTGCATCTTTCCAGCGGATATCCTCTTCTGCATAGGCAATGGATGAGAAAAATAGTAGTATTATCCAAACGTGTACTTTCATAAAGTAAGCTATTTTGTGATGTTGTTGCAAATGTAGTTTTTAATTAATGAAAAGCTACGTTTTGGTGCTAAAAAAAGTATAAATCATGAGTCTAACGAGATATTTGCGTAACTTTGCCTTTAAATATAGATAATTGATTTATGGAAACAACTCGTCAGAATAAAATAGCCCGTTTGCTTCAGAAGGAATTGAGTGACATTTTCCTGTTGCAAACTAAATCCATGCCGGGAGTACTGATCTCTGTCAGTGCTGTGCGTATCAGCCCGGACTTGAGTGTCGCACGTGCTTATCTGAGTATCTTCCCTTCGGAAAAGGCGGAAGAGATAATAAAGAATGTCAATGATAATATGAAGTCTATCCGTTATGAGTTGGGGACCCGTGTGCGTCATCAGCTTCGCATCATTCCGGAACTGAAGTTCTTTGTGGATGATTCACTGGATTATCTTGAAAAAATAGATGAATTATTGAAGTGAACCTTCCCTTCTACATAGCCCGGCGTTATCTCTTCTCCAAGAAGAAACACAATGCTATCAATATCATTTCCGGCATTTCGGTGTGCGGAGTGGCATTGGCTACGTTGGCGCTGGTCTGTACACTTTCCGTATTCAATGGTTTTCAGGATATGGTAGCAGGATTCTTTACAGCCTTTGATCCGGAATTGAAAATTACGATTCGTGAAGGAAAAGTCTTTGAACCGCAGGGGGCAGCATTTCAGGAAGTGCGCTCTTTGCCGGAAATTGGTGTCTGGACAGAGACGCTGGAGGAGAATGCCATGGTGCAATATAAGGACCGTCAGGCTATGGCTATTATTAAAGGGGTGGAAGATAACTTCGAGGAGCTTACGTCTATTGATAGTTTGCTGTACGGTGCAGGTGAGTTTATCCTGCATGACTCTATCGTAGATTATGGCGTATTGGGTGTGGAATTGATATCTGAGTTGGGAACAGGACTTCAGTTTGTTGATCCCCTTCAGGTGTATGCTCCCAAACGGAATGTACACGTGAATATGGCTAATCCTTCCGCTTCTTTCAATCGTGATTACCTTTTTTCTCCCGGTGTAGTGTTTGTTGTCAATCAGCAGAAGTATGATGCACGCTACATTCTTACTTCTCTTAGCTTTGCTCGTAATCTTTTTAATTATGACACGGAGGTGTCGGCTGTTGAATTGAAGTTGAAGCCGGGGGCAGATGTTACGGCTGTGCAGAGAAAGATTGCCCGTATCCTAGGTGATGAATTTGTTGTACTAGACCGTTATGAGCAGCAGGCTGATGTGTTCCGTATTATGGAGATAGAGAAATTCATATCTTATCTTTTTCTCACATTTATTCTTGCGATAGCCTGTTTCAATGTGATTGGTTCTCTTTCCATGTTGATCCTAGATAAACGCGAAGACGTGGAGACTCTGCGTAATCTTGGAGCTGATGACCGCTTGATAGCCCGTATATTTTTGTTTGAAGGTCGGCTTATTTCCCTGTTCGGTGCACTTTCCGGTATTGTTCTTGGTCTGTTGCTTTGCTATATCCAGCAGCGTTTCGGCATTATTTCCTTAGGTGGTGGTAATGGCAGCTTTATTGTGGATGCTTATCCTGTTAGTGTGCATGTAACGGATGTAGTACTGATATTTATTACGGTGATTACTGTCGGATTCCTTTCGGTGTGGTATCCGGTGCACTATTTGACGCGGCGGTTACTGAAGAAATAATGTCTGTTGACGCAAGTGTCGAACCACTGGTTTTGTACTCAATCTAGCCATTAGTGTATTCATTTTGTATTTTGTGGGTTTAGATATCATTCTGGCAAGAACACATATATGTATCTGTTGTTGAGTTCCTATATTTGCATGTAGAGACAATTTGAGAATTGTTTTCAATATGGAATGTGGCAAAGGGAATTAAAAGGTTTTGTTCTCTTTGCTGCAAAGAAATGCAATGATTAATAGAATTCACCTAAAAATCTTTTTATTTATGGAACGACGCACCTTTCTTAAAATTTTGTCATCAGCAGGTATCGTTAGCTTGGTTAGTCCGACTTTTGCTATGGAAGTTTGTAAAAACAAGGTGTCTAAATCTTCTTCAGCTCTTCTCGAATCAGCTTTTCGTAATCCGCCTTTCTCTTCCGGAGTTTATACATGGTGGCATTGGATGAATGGTAATATAACTAAAGATGGTATAACCCGTGATCTTGAAGCCATGAAGGCAAATGGTATTGCGGGGTATCAATTGTTTGAAGCAGGAAGTGGCATCCCTATTGGTCCGGTAGAATCGCTTAGTGATGAATGGGTAGATCTTATTCTGCATACGCTCAAAGAATCAGAAAGGTTGGGTTTGGAGTTTGCAATGCACAACTGCCCCGGTTGGTCATCCAGTGGTGGTCCGTGGATCACTCCAGATAAAGCTATGCAAATAATAACGTGGAGCGAAACTAAAATAACGGGTGGAAAACAAGTCAGGATTCAGTTACCCACTCCCAAACATATGTTTGATTATTACATAGATACATATTGTTTGGCTATTCCGGCAAATATGAAAGTAATACCTAGGTTGTCAATTCTTGAATTATCAAATAGGCTTGATAAGGATGGTGTTTTAACTTGGGATGTTCCTACTGGTGAGTGGCTGATTATGCGTTTTGGACAAACAGCCAAAGATCAGAAGAATAAGTCAGCCCCCTCTAAATCAACCGGATTAGATTGTGACAAATTCAGTACAGAAGCACTGGATTATCATTTGAATTGTATGTTTAAAAGGCTGATGCCTGCAATGGAGAAAATAGCCAAACATTCTAAGATCGGTTTGCTAATAGATAGTTATGAAACGGGTGACCAGGATTGGACTTCCGACATGCCTGCCTATTTTGAACAAAGTCATGGGTATGAACTGTATCCATTCTTACCCGTATTAGCCAATAAAATAGTTGAGAGCGAGGAAAGTACAAAGCGTTTCCTGTTTGACTTTCGTCGAGTTAGAGCTGATATGTTTGCTGAACGTTACTATGGTCATTTTCAAAAGCGATGTAAAGAGAAGGGTATAATAACTTATACTGAGCCTTATGGAGGCAATATGATGGAAGAATTACAGGTGGCACAACAGCTTGACATTAATATGGGGGAATTCTGGTGTGGTCAGACTGTACTTTGGGCAAATTATAAGTATAATCGTACCGTCAAACAAGTAGCTTCAATAGCACATACGCTTGGTGGAAAGGTAGTTGGTGCCGAGGCTTTTACTTCTGAACCGGATGCGGATAAATGGTTGCAGTATCCATATGCTCTAAAGTCATTAGGTGATTATATGTTTACCCGAGGGCTTAGTAGAATTTATTTTCATAGATTTGCCCACCAACCACACCCTACTGCTGCTCCGGGAATGACGATGGGGGCGTGGGGGCTACACTTTGACCGTACCAATACATGGTGGAAACCGGGAAAAGCATGGATTGAGTATTTGAACCGTTGCCAGTACATTTTCCAGAGTTCAACTTTCTATGGTGATATTCTTTATCATAATGGTGATGATAGTTTTGGTAGCACTATTGAACCGGAACAAACCCTACTGGCCCCTCCGGAAGGATATGATTATGATATGGTAAATACTGAAATGCTGGACAAAGCACATATCAAGGATGGAAAGATTCTTTTTCCCGCTACACGTTTTGATGGCTATAAGCTCTTAGTGTTGCTTAAATCGGAAACAATGTCATTACATACGTTGCGGATACTGGCCCGATTGGTAGGTGAGGGAATGGTATTGGTTGGGCAAAGGCCACTGCATACCTTAGGTTTATGTGATGGAGAGAAAGAGAATGAGTTTGCTGCACTGGTGCAAAGAGTCTGGCAGCACCCGAACGTGCATGAAGGAAAAGATTTGCAAACCATTTTTAACCGGTTAGGTGTGTCTCCCGACTTTGTTTATCATTCTGAAGCAGGAAATTCATCTGTTCATGCTATCCATTATCAACAAGAAGGAGCCGAGATATACTTTGTTGCAAATCGTAAGCGAGCGCATGAGAAAGGAACGGCTCATTTCCGGATAAAAGGTTATATTCCGGAGTTATGGGATCCTTATACAACTGAAATTCTACAGTGCCCGGTCTATCGCACTGATAACGAGGGCGTAGAAATACCTCTTAATCTAACTCCTGCAGGATCCATGTTTGTTGTTTTTCGTAAAGTTGAGAAACAACGGAAGTACACAGATGTGAAATACAATGGTGTTTCTTTGTTTCCGACTATTGGAAATGTAGTGAAACAGGATTCTTTGTCTGCAAATTTTAGTATTACTTGTTGGATAAAGCCTGAGGTGGATATAGCCATGACGGAAGAACAGGAACTCGGTGATATGCGTGCCCGTTTTTTTGCTATTTATCCTTTGGAAGGAGAGCGACGGCATGGAAAAGGACATAGTTCCCTTGGGTTGTCAGTAGGTCGGAATGGAGTCGTTGTCTATGAACGGACTATACATAATAAGGCTGTATACCGAAATCCCAGACCATTATCGGGATGGACCCATTTTGCTTTAGTTTATCAGGATAACACACCGCATCTTTGGATAAATGGAGTATATGCCGGAGCAGGAACAACTTCAGACACAATCGTGCATCTTGAAACATCTCATTCGGATTTGTTGTGTAAAGCGGATGCTTATGAAGGAGGACTCTGCAATCTGTGTATCCATCCTTCCAGTATTGACAAAACAGAAATAACAAACCTTTATCAAAAAGGGATACCTGCTCCGTTTCATCCAAGTGAGCAGGTACTTTCATGGTTACCCAGTCATCGGTTTGTTGCATGGCAGGCTGGTGTTTATGAGTTTATTGCAGAACGTACAAGTATCCGTAAGCATGTTGATACTCTTCCTACATGTATTCCGTTAAAAGGCCCTTGGACTGTTCGATTCCCTCAAAATATGGGAGCATCTGAGGAAATAACTTTAGCCAGATTGCATTCATTACATTTAGAAGAGGATTTTGGGGTTCGTCATTTTTCGGGAACGATGACTTATCTCTATTCGTTATCTATAAATAATATCTATTTGCAGGACGATATTTGTTTGCGCTTGGATCTAGGTCGAGTAGAAGTACTTGCTGAAGTGTTGGTGAATGGAAAACGTGCTAGTATTTGTTGGGCACCTCCTTATGCCATTGATATACAGCAGCTATTGCACGAAGGAGATAATCTGATAGAAATTCGTGTAACAAATTTATGGGTCAACCGATTGATTGGTGATGAGTATCTGCCTGAAGAGAATGTTTATAATTATCAGGATATTCCAAATAAATATTCTACATTGCGCAACGGTGGTATCAAGAAACTTCCTGAATGGTATCTACAGGGTAAACCAAAGCCTGCAGGAGGTAGAATTGCATTTACAACTTGGAAACATTATGATAAGACTTCACCTCTTGTTGAATCTGGTTTATTAGGACCAGTCACCTTAACAGTTGGGAAAATAGAGAGTCTGAATATATGAGGTGCTCACTGAATATAAATTTGAGGCAAGAATGAATATTATTTTCATTCCTGCCTTAAGTTTTTGGTGTATATACAGGCTCTTTTTAGTTGAGAGAATCGTCTTTATATTTATTGCTCTCTCTGTATTCCTTGGGAGTTTGATTGTATCGTTTGCCAAACTCTTTATAGAAATGTGACCGATTTGTGAAAGCTGTCCGATACATGATTTCCTGTATAGTCAATGTTGTAGTTAATAGTAATTTGGCAGCATAATTTATTCTTTGTTCTTTGATGAAATCTTTAGGGGGGAGTTGATCTAGATTCTTAAACTTGCGATATAAATTTCTGCTGCTGGTTTGCATGGCTTCTGCAAGTTCTTCCGGACCAAATTCAGTGTTGTCCATATTTTCATTGATTAGTTCAACAGCAGTTTCCATGAATTTTTTGTCTTCCTGTTGTAACAACTGTCCACCACTAAATTCAAAGGCACTTGCTGAAGAGTTGTAGTATTGCTTTAATTCTTCCTGCTTTTTTAATAGTTGTTTGATGATACTCCTAAGATATTGAGTATTGAATGGTTTGGGGATGTAAGCGTCTGCTCCAGATTCTATACCCTCAATTTTTTCATCGGTTGTATTTTTTGCAGAGAGGATAATTAATGGAATATGCATTGTATGTTTGTTGCTTTTGAGTTGTTTGATTAAGGTGATTCCATCTATTTTGGGCATCATAATGTCTGTAATGATAAGATCCGGTGTCTTTTGTTTTAATAAAACAAGCCCTTCTTCACCATTTTCTGCCGTTAAAATGGAATATTCATCGGATAGTATATCTTTTAGCATCCACAGTAACTCTTTGTTGTCATCTATCATCAGAATGGTTGTTTCTGGTTGGTTGAATTCCTTTTCGTAATCACCTCTTTCAGCTGTTTCAATATTTGTATTGTTGCTTAGAGGTTCGGATTTAGGAGTTTCATTCAATACATGTTCGGCTTCTTCTGTTACTTCAAGCTGTGGTAGGTTCACTATGAACTGAGCATATTGGTCTATTTCGCTTTTTACTTCAATAGTACCTTGCAGTAGTTCTACCATACTTTGACAAATGGCAAGTCCTAAACCATTTCTGGAAGAAAGTCCTTTAATGCTATTCTCCTGAATGTTATCAAGTACACTGTACCGGTTAAATATAAGTGGAATATTCTCTTTACAAATTCCTTTTCCTGTATTATAGACTTGAATATTTAGTTTATCTACCTCTATTTTTATGGATATACGTATTGTTCCATTTTCGGGGCTATATTTAAATGCATTCGAAATAAGATTATTTAGAATCTTAGTAAATCCGCTATAATCACTCTTCCATATAATATCTGGACTGATATCTGTTTCCAGATGGATTTGATTTTGTTCTGCCAACTCACCAAATGAATCTATAATGTCTTTTGCTAATTTGCTGATATTCAGTTCTTGTATATGGCATATTTGATTGCCGGTTTCCATGCGACGGAAGTCTATTACTTCTTGTATCAGGCTATTGAGACGCTCTGTATTTGATTTTATAATCTGGGCATATTTTTTAATGAAAACATCACTGTTCTCATGCTGCAGAATTCTTTCGCATGGACCATAAATCAGGGTAAGTGGTGTACAGAATTCATGTGTGATGTTGGTAAAGAAACGTAGTTTACCTTCATACATTTCTTCCTTATATTTTTCATTTAACTTTTTGGACATGGCGGCTTTTCTTCGTTCGTATTTCCGCCGGATATAATGCCAAAATCCCAATCCTACCCCAATAATCAATAATACATATATTATCTGGGCTGTAATACTCTGATACCAAGGGGGAAGAATGATGATACGGATACTTTTGATTAAATTGTCATTGCTATTTCCTCCATCATTGTATTTTACTTTCAATGTATAATCTCCGGGAGGGATATTTGTAAATTGCGCTTCATTAGAGCGTGTATCCATCCATACATTATTGAAATTTTCAAGTTTATAAGAATATCTGCAGTTCTCGCCATTAATAAAGTCTGTGGCTACAAAAGAGACTGCAAAGAAATTCTGATTATGGTTCAACACGATATTTTGAGAATTACTATCTTTTTTCTCAAACTCATGAATGTTATATTCCTTATTGAATATTCTTACTTTTGTAAAGTGAATATCAGGCACAAAGTTGTTTTTCTTTTTTTTCTCTTTTTTTATCCAGACTACGCCATTTACTCCTCCAAAAAAGTATCTGTTGTTTATTTTGTCTTGAAAATATGCATTATCACTAAATTCTGTTATATCTAAGCCCGTTCTATGATTAAAGTTCCTGAACGTATTCTTTTGGGAATCAAATAATATAATGCCGGTATTGCTGCTTAACCATAGATGTCCTTCTTTGTCTTCAATAATTCCGTGTATTGTATTATTGGGTAAACCTTCATTCTCATTAAAATTCTTATAGTCATAATTACCATTAGATGAGATTTTCAGTTTGGTTAATCCATAACTTGTACCTAACCATATATCTTCATGTTGGTCTTGATATATGCATAATATATCACTCATGGGGGCTATACCATTTCTATCAAAAGAAATGAAAGAATAATTTTCAGTGCGAGAATTTAATCTGATGACCCCATTACCACGCATTCCAATACAAATAATGGAGTCATTTTCTGGATATATAGAATATATTTGATTGTTTTTCTGTTTATGAGGAACATCAAAATTGAATGCTTGAATCTTTTTAGCTTCAAGGCCTTGTTTCTGTTGTTGAATGTTTATTTTTAATAAAGTATTTCCTGCACCTACCCACAATAGTGAGTCGTTTGTTTCACACATGGAATGTACATGGGAGATATCTTGATTAGTATTGTTAGCTAATGAGTGAATTTTATTGTCCGAAAAAGAGTAATAATTTAATCCAGGTCCATTTGAACCGATCCATAAAATTGGATATACATTACTTGGTGCAAATGCAAAAACTTCATTATTCGTAAGTCCTTCTTGTGTTGTAAGGTGTATGACATTATCATTTGAATACTCTTTTGAAGTATCATAATGGTTGATCTTTATTATACCATTGTCTTTGGTTCCTAACCATAGAGTATTATATTTATCAGTGTAAACAGCGCGGATCGGCCTTTTCTTGCTGATCGGAAGTTCATTGAGCAATATATTAGTAAATGTATATTCGTCTTTTGTCCAGGCATATACCCCCTGCCCATCTGTACCAATCCAAATAATATCTTGTTGTTTATCTTTCCATAAAGAGAATATACCACAATTAATGTTGAACTTCTCTGCTTGGTAATTTTGTTCAGCCATAAGTCGTATAAGACCATTTGTCTCAAATCCGATAAGAACATCGTTGTCATCAAAAATAATGGCTCCAATTTTACCACTTTCCTGAATCAATTGCTTTAGCTTTCTGATAAAATGTAGTTTTCCTTTTTCTTTGTAAAATATGTTTCCTTCAGAATCCACCATAATTATTTTCTCGTCACTGTAAAAGGCATATTTTATAAGGTGGGGATGTGTAAAGTCCGGATGTCTGACAATTTGAGGATTATTTGTTTTTTTCCCGGATATGGTATACCTTTCCATTATACCTTTATGATTAATCCATATCGTATCTTGAGAATCAACAATAAAACTTGATACATTGTCTAATTCTTTCTCTTTATAGATAGGAAAGTTTATAAATTTATTGTCTAAGTTCGAATATAGAGATAATGTATTTGGTCTATTGAATACATATAAATAGTCTTGATTGTCTTTGGCAATATATGAATTTTCACCAAATTCATTATAATATTCCTCTATTGCATTACTTTTTTGCGATAGTTTGTTTAATCCCCATTTAGTGCTAATCCATAGGTAGTTATCTGTTTCTATGATTTTTCTGATGACATTGCTTGAAAGGCTATTTTGATTATTGATATCTGGCTTATAGACATATATTTTTTGACTATCATACATGTTGAGTCCATCATAAGTACCAATCCATAGGAATCGTTTCTCATCTTGAAATAAGCAAGTTACGGAACTGTTTGATAGACCGTCACGATTACTAATTTGCCTAAGGTTATGTGAACTGATATTTTGTATAGAACAAAATAGTAGCAACAAAGATATTTGAATATAATATTTCATGAGTAGTAGTCTTCTTGGCATTAATAACTTTAACTGGTCAACAAAGATAGTGCTCTGATCGAGTTTTCCCAAATTCTATTTGGTTGAATTTCTATTTTAATAAGATGAGATTTAGTTAAAACTTAAGTTTTATGATTGAGGGGATAACTCCCGTTAAAAGGCAGTTGTATTCGATTTCGCCATAAATGTATTCTCTTTGTGCATTGCGGATATAAGCATGATATTGGCGAGATCTTGTATATATGCGTATCGCTTATGCGCTAATTTTGCATGTAGAAACAACATTAAACGTTTTCAATAGTGTATTAGTTTTTTTTATGGGTATTGAGAAAAGATACTATATTATTAATTTCTAAAAATAACGATGAATATGGAAAAACACTCTTTAATTTTTGGAGGTATTGCTAAAAAAATATCATTAGAATACTTTTTGATAATTTGAGTTTTGGTGAATTATGTATACTGATACTTTAATGGTATTTATCTTTTTAATAAATGCCTTTTAAAAATAGAACCAATTTAAAATATATTAATATGAAAAACATTTTTATGCTAACAAACAAAAGTGAACGAAAAATAGGAGGAAAAAGGTTTTCTGTAATCCTACTATTGTTGTGTTTATCTCTGTTTACTGTTTATGGTCAGGGAAAGAAAAATATTAAAGGATTAGTCACTGATGAGAAGAATGAACCGTTAATAGGAGTCAGTGTAGTGGAAGTTGGTACTTCTAATGGTACAATAACAGATGTAGATGGAAAGTTTGAAATAAATGTTTCATCAAATTCGACTTTAAAGTTTAGCTATATTGGTTACAATGTTCTTGAGAAAAAGATTGGTACGCAAACGGTGATGAATGTTGTTTTAACTGAGGCTGCCTCAGAATTGGATGAAGTTGTAGTTGTAGGCTATGGAACTGTAAAAAAACGTGATTTGACAGGCTCTGTTACTTCTGTTGATTCTGAAAAACTCTTGCAGAGTCCGGCATTATCTGCAGCGGAGGCTATTCAGGGTAAAGTTCCGGGTGTATTGATACAGAACACAAGTTGGACTCCGGGAGCTACTCCGTCTATTCTTATTCGTGGTACACGTTCTATCAAAGCAGGCAATGATCCGTTGTATGTTGTGGATGGTATTCCTATTTCAACAGCTCCTAATTTGTTTGCACCTGGTGATATAGAATCAATAGAGGTGCTTAAGGATGCCTCAGCTACTGCTATTTATGGATCCAGAGGTGCTAATGGAGTTATCATAATCTCAACGAAGAAAGGTAAGAAAGGGAAAGTGCAGGTTGACTATAATGGCTATTATGGTATTCAGACCATTCAAAACAAGTTGGAATTAATGGATGGAGCAGAATATGCGGAGTATGTGCGTGAAGCTTATAGAGCAGCTGGACAATACGATTCAGCACTGCCTAATATGGAACTGGATAAAACATTACCCTCGTTTACTGGTGATGATTATACTTGGCAATCTATTGCAATGGCTTATGATGAAAACGGTAATTATGATTCCAGCAAAGTACGTTCCGGTGCTTTGTGGTGGAACGAAGTAGAACGTACAGGTATAGTGACTGATCACCAACTCGGCATTAGAGGAGGAGGTGATAAAATGCAGTTTGCTTTTAATACTACATACTTCAAGAATGAAGGTATTTATAAGAATCAAGATTACTCACGCTATACAGTAAAGTTGAGTGTTGATGCAGAAGTAACTAATTGGTTGAAGATAGGCGGACAGTCGCACTTCAGTCATTCATTACAGAATAGAGGTTCTAACTTCCAGGATTGTTGGCGTGTGAATCCACTTGGACGATTGTATGATGATGATGGAGTTCCTACATTGATGACTTCAGGAGGTGATTCTCAATGGTGGAATCCTCTTCAATACTTAGAACCTAACGCAGTGGTTAATCCTTTGAAAATTAACCGTTTTTTAGGTAGCTATTATGGGGAAATTAAGCTTCCATTAGATGGGCTTAAGTATCGTGCAAATATTGGAATTGATTTTCATTCTCGTCAGGATTATTCCTTCTTATCTTCAAATGCAAGACAGGGCAATCCTAATCAGGCAAAAAATGCTACTCAACAAACTTATGCTTATACCTTTGAAAATCTGTTATTTTACGATAAGCAGTTTGGAAAACACTCTATCGGAGTTACTTTATTGCAATCTATTCAGCGTAATAGAACCGAAAGTTTAAGTGCTACTGTTCAGGATTTACCTTCGGATGATCTGCTTTTTAATGATATTGCATCAGCATTGGATATAACAGGGTATGATAGTAATAACCAAGTATGGAGCCTTGCTTCTTTCATGGGACGCTTGAATTATAACTATAAAAGCAGGTATTATGCTACATTCTCAATGCGTTATGATGGCTCTTCGCGTCTAGCTGATGGACACAAATGGGTTTCTTTCCCTGCTTTTTCGTTAGCATGGAGAGTAAATGAGGAAAACTTTCTTAAGAATTTTGATAAACTTGATAATTTGAAATTGCGTTTTGGATATGGTGTAACTGCCAATACTTCTATTAATCCTTATCAAACAAAAGGATTGTTATCAAAGAAGTACTATAATTATGGAGAAAATATGGTTATTGGTTACACTTCCTCTAGTTTACCGGATAAAACATTGACTTGGGAAACTACCGGGCAATGGAATGTAGGGGTTGATTTCAGTTTTTTCCGTGGACGTTTGAGTGGAACAGTTGATGCTTATCTGCAAAATACACATGATTTGCTGCTTGACCGTCAGTTACCTGCTGTCTCTGGCTATACGAGTGTACTTACTAATGTTGGTAAAACAAGAAATAAAGGTATTGAGGTTAGTTTGTCTACGGTAAATATACAAAATAAAGATTTCACATGGTCTACAGATTTTATGTATTCAACTAATAAGGAAGAAATTGTAGAATTGTATAATGGAAAAGTAGATGATATAGGTAATAGCTGGTTTATAGGTGAAGCGCTTGGAGTATATTATGATTATAAGAAAATAGGCATCTGGCAGGATTCTCCGGAGGATCTTGCTGAAATTGAAAAATATAATAAGAATGGTCACAAATTTGCACCAGGAATGATTAAATTGTTGGATATCGATGGAGATCATAAAATTACCGCAGACAATGATCGTATGATCCTTGGACAAAAACGTCCCAAACATATTTTTAATCTTAGCAATACATTTGTTTATAAAGGCTTTGATCTGAATATTGTTCTTTATGGAACCTTAGGCGGAATGTTGAGAAATGCAGTTCGCGTGAATCATCAGTCCTATCGTAATAATAGTGTGAAATTTGATTATTGGACTCCAAACAATCCGACTAATGCTTATCCTCGCCCTAACAGACTGTATGATAATATAGAGTATGAGTCCTCATTGTATTATGAAAAATCGGATTTTTTACGTGTAAAAACGATAACATTAGGGTATACATTACCTAAGAATCTGGTTAATAAAGCAACTTTATCTAATTGCCGATTATATGTTACTGCCCAGAATCCTCTTGTATTTACAAACTATACAGGAGTCGATCCGGAAGGAGCAGCAACCTATGCTTCACCGAGTGTAAGCAGTTGGATATTTGGTGTGAATGTTTCTTTTTAAACTAATAAAATAAGAATAAAATGAAAACTGTAAAATATAGAAAAAGTATCGGCATAATTCTTACGATAGCTTGCGGGTTTACCTCCCTAACAAATACTGGTTGTGATGATTTTCTCTCTGAGAAAGAAGTTCCCCGTATCACAAGTGATTTTTATAAAACAGAACAAGGCATACTGGCTGCTGTTGATGCTACATATGCTTATATGCGTTTTGGAGTTGGTGGGGAGTTCTCTAATGTTCTTACAGAGTTAGGTACTGACCTGATAACAGGTGCAGAGGGAGCATTAAGTTATCCGTATAACTTATATAGTGCAACTTTGTCACCAACAGAATCGAAATTGTATAGTTTGTGGGAAAATCATTATAAAGCTATCGGAGTGACAAATCTTGTCTTAGACGCACTGCCGGAAGCAAGTATATCGGAGGCTGAGAAAGAGAGCTATGGTGCTGAAATGAATTTCTTTCGTGCATACTTTTATTTCGATTTAGTTCAGCAATTTGGTAAGATACCTTTGGTCACTGAAGCAATACAAGAACCTCAGACAGACTTTAAACGTTCTTCTGTTGCAGATGTTTATAAGCTAATTGTTAGCGATTTAAGATATGCAGCAGAACATCTCAGGGAATCAGCTACAGGTACGGATCAAAGTAAGGCTACTAAATATGCCGCTGCTCATTTATTATCTAAAGTTTATCTTACACGTGGTAGTGCAATAACTGATCAGCGTGGGCAATTGTCAACTGATATGGATAGTGCTTATTACTATGCTAGAAGAGTGATAGACAGTTCTAAATATACTCTGTTAAATAACTATTCAGATTTGTGGGATGTTAACAATATGGGGAATAGTGAGGTTATCTTTTCTATTCAGTTTACTCTTGATCCGATATATAATGGAGATGGGAACAAATCTCATTTATATTGGGGGTCATGGTATGAAGATCAACCTGGTATGATGCGTGATATAGCTAATGGTCGTCCTTATCGTTTTCATCGTGCTACCAATAAAACGATGTTTGAGTTGTTTGACCGCAAAAATGATTCCCGTTTTTATAAGAGTTTTAAATGGACCTATTATTGTAATAAAGCGACTTCTTCCTTGGCTATAGGAGATACTGCAATCTATTATAGCTTAAATGCTCCCAAAAATAGAACATATAAGTATAAATATTTTCAATGGAATAAGAATGATCCAAGTAAAAATAACAGATATTATCCTATTTTGCTGAAATACGAGGATCCATTAAGAGAAACAGCAAATGAACAAAAAGGTGTACGTGAATGGGTACGTATGCGTCTTGGCGAGACTTATTTGATTGCTGCGGAAGCGGCAGGTCGTAAGGGGGACTATAATTTAGCTGCTGATTTGATTAATATTATTCGTGAACGTGCTTCCTGGAAAGCTGGCGAGAAAAAGGTACCTCAATATTGGCTAGAAGAAGGTGGTGAGATGGAAAATACAGAATCTACTTATGAAAATATAAAAGTGACGGCAGATGACCTGAAGATGAATTTTGTAGATTTTATGTTGGATGAAAGAGGGCGTGAGCTTTTAGGTGAATATACAAGATGGGAGGATCTGGTGCGTTGTGAGAAATTAATTGAGTATGTAAAAAAATGGAATCCTGATGCAATGAAGAATATTCAAGAGTATCACAAATTGCGTCCAATTCCTCAAAAGCATATTGACCGACTGAATCCTCGTGGTTCTGATGAGGAAGAACAGAATCCTGGATATTTCTAATTATAACTAAATAGTTATGCAATGTAAGGAGTTAGTTCATTATTGAACTAACTTCTTATTAAAGAGATTTTTATTTTTGAAAATTAAAAAACTAACATTTAATGCCGTGAACTTGACTAAATTTTTGAAAGGAAGTGCAATTCTTTTATTGTTTTCCTCTTTTGTTATTTCCTGTCATGATAATGATGTGATTGAAAAAGAAGAAGATAATCAGGACCCTGATACGGAAGAATCTATCAATTTGGCTTTAGGAAAGACCGTCGAAACCAGAATTAATAGCATAACTGGCTCAGGCTCTAATACTGAAAAAGCTAATTTAATGACTGATGGTGATTTAACAACATATTGGGAATCTGCGGACTCATATAAACATTCTATTCTAATTGATTTAGGGAGCGTACAAGAAGTATCAAAAATAGTAGTGCATTGGATTGATGAACGTGGATGTAATGCGTATAGCCTCAATTTTGGAAAAGAAAAAGATAAAATAGTAAGTGTTATATCCAGGAATGATGTAGAAGAAAAAGCAGTTAGTACATTTGAGGGTTTTAAGGAAGAAGCTCGCTACGTGGAATTGGTCTTACGTGGGAGATTAGGCTATACTGGCGGGTATAGAATATCCGAGATCGAAATTTACAATGAGGATAATATAGAGTATACCAATACACCTGAGGAACAAAAAGCTCTTGATACAATTACAGAGCGATTGATTGCTAGTTACTTGAGTGATATACCAGATGATAAGAATATTGAAAGCTTCTCAAAGTCAATGCAGGCAGATGGTTCATGGACGGATATTGACTATAATGATCAAATATCTGCTGATGGCTGGAAACCGAATGGTCATCTTAACAGATTAAAAGCTATGGCACTAAACTACAAGCATCCTGAAAGCAAATTTTTCAATGATGCTACATTGTTACAACAAATAGAAAAGGGGTTGTTATGTTTTAAGAAAAAGGCACCTTCCTGTTCGGATAATTGGTGGTATAATGATATCGGTGCCCCTCAAGCTTATATGATACCACTTCTGTTGTTGAAGGGACATATTTCACATGAAAATATGCTTGTGGCAGCAGCATATTTGAAAGATAAGATTGGAAGTTATATAGGAGGTGGTAAGAATTTATCGTGGATTGCTGAAATCGCAATGCACAAAGGGTGTGCTGAGGATAATTATTCAACAGTACAACATGCTTTTAAGGCGATTGCTTCCACATTGTCAATTGTTTCAGAACAAGGGAAAGAGGGGATTAAAATAGATGGCAGTTTCCATCAACATCATGCCCAGATTTATTCGGGAGGATATGGAATGTCGCTGACTGATGACGTTTCAAAATTTATGGAAATGTCTGTTGATACTCAGTTTGCAAATGAATTTACTCTTGAAAAGAAAGAAATATTTCAGAAACTACTTTTAGAGGGACATCTTTTACTTAGTTTCCGAAACTCTATCGATTTTGGAACTAGAGGGCGAAATATATCACGTCCTACGTCTGAGTATACTACAGTTCCTGTGGATGTCTTGGAAAGGGCGGTCGTTGGCGATCCTGCCAATGCCGGGATTTATAGAGCATGGATAAATCATATAAATAGTGGAACCGCTTTTCCTAAAGCAAATGTGAACAAACATTTCTGGAAATCAGATATGATGACACAACATGGTGAGAATTTCTATATGTCCGCAAAAATAATATCAAAGCGTACTTATGGAACAGAATCCTTGAATAATGAAAACATAAAGGGGTATAATCTTCCTTTAGGAGCTACGAATATAATGACAACAGGTAAGGAGTATGATAATATATATCCGGTCTGGGATTGGACTCGTATTCCTGGTACAACTGCTATTGGTAATCAGGATAAGACGTCTTTAGAAGGTTATCAGATTGGTAATAACGAGTTTGGTGGAGGCGTTAGTGATGGTGTAAATGGAATTATTGCTTATAAGGGTAAATACAATGAATTGCAAGCTAATAAAGCATATTTTTTCTTTGATAATATGATGTTCTGTATAGGCAGTGATATTTCCTATGTTCAGAATGATAATGTTCTGACTTCTGTAGAACAGAATTTATTGAATGGTGAGGTTATTTATAATGATGGGCAAGAAAAGCAACTGTCATCAAACAGTAATATGCAATTGAAGCAATTGAAATGGGTATATCATAATAACACAGGGTATATTTTTAGAGGAACAGATAATGTTACTATACAAAATATGTCTCAAGCAGGTTCTTGGAAAGATATCAATGCTACAGGAGAATCGGGGCTTATAGATAAGAATGTTTTTAGTGTCTGGATAAATCACGGACTTAATCCGGAGAATGCCAGTTATCAATATATTGTTGTACCGGATAAGTCTATAAATGCATTTCGGGATTTAGCTGAGCAAATAGATCTTTATATTGCACAAAATGATGGTTCGGTTCAGGCTATACGTGAAGGCAATAAGTATGGATTTGTTTTTTATAAAAGCGCCAGTACAAAGATGGACGATGGTTTAGTGATATCATCTGATAAGCCTTCTATTGTCTTTATTGAAAAAAAAGGTAACACTTATACTATTGCTGTGTCAGATCCTACATATACACAAGCAAATGTAACGTTAACTCTAAATAAAAAGATGATAGAGAAGAGCGGGGTTACCATAACAGAACAAGGTAGCAATATTATTTTTACTTTGCCTGTGGGCGATTACGTAGGAAGTAGTGTTGTAGATGTTTTTACCGAAAAATAATAAAATTATAGATATATGAAGAAGTTGCACTTCATTATAGTTGTACTACTTTTTATCCGAACACCTGTTGTATTGGGGCTGGATATAAAAGGTGAAAAAGAAGTACCTGTTACTGTTACTGTACTTTCCGATTATCGGTTACATACCATCATACCTTCTGACTTTTTGGGATTTAGCTATGAAATGTCTCAGTTGACCGATAACTCCCGTTATCTGCATCCTGATAATCTTGTATTGATTCAAATGATGAAGAATTTAGGAAATGGCGTTTTACGATTAGGAGGAAATAGCAGTGATAAGATTTCATGGACAGGTATGCCACGCATTGATTATATGAGGAAGGATTCTTTAACTACTACAGATGTAGATACTTTTTCAAAATTTGTAGATTTAACTGGATGGAAGGTTATCTGGGGACTGAATCTGGGAGAGAATAATCCTGAGAAAAACTCGGATGAAGCTGTATATGTAGCAAAACGATTAAAGAATGCTCTTTATGCTCTTCAGATAGGTAATGAACCTGATTTATATTACAAACATCTGCGTCCTGTAAATTATGCAATAAGCGATTATGAAAAAGAATGGTTTCTACATTATACGAAGATAAAAGAGAGGTTACCTGACATTACTATAGCAGGGCCAGCAGTTGCTGGGGATATCCGTTGGTTTGAGTCTTTCTTGAACAGTTACTCTTCCAGAATAAGTTTGATGACCGGACATTATTACAATTCACCAGGTAAGAATGCTACAGTAAATTGGAAAACTATATTGGAACCGGATAATCATTTATCAGGTTATTTGCAAGTATTGAATTTTTTATGTCAAAAACACGGAATTACTTATCGTATGGCAGAATGTAATACAGTCTCTCAAGGTGGAAAAATAGGAGTGAGCAATGTTTTTGCTTCTGCTTTATGGGCGTTAGACTATATGTGGAGTGTGGCTTTGAATAATGGGGTGGGAGTAAATTTTCATGGTGGTAGTGTTAGTAAGTATGCACCTATTGTAGTGGATGAGAAAGGAATTCCTACTCCTCGTCCTATCTATTATGCAATGCTTGCTTTTAAATATGGAAGTGAAGGTGGTAATATTGTTCCTTCTGTGATTTCACCTTCTGTTCCTAACAGCAGCGTATATGCTTGTGTCAATGGCAAAACATTGAAAGTTACACTTTTAAATAAAAGTGAAGATGATATTTCCTTCACAGTTCGGCTGAATGACACTCCTGCTTCGGTTCAGTTGCTTAGACTTACAGCACCGTCTCCGATTTCTTCATCTGGAATACGTTTTGCCGATGCCGAAGTAGAAGCTGATGGAAGTTTTCAACTAAATATGAGAGAGAAATATCAACCACAAAATGAATATGTTAAAGTCTCCGTTCCGGCAATGAGCGCAGCGGTGATGATTATAGATAAAGAATGATTATGAAAAGGTTACTACTTATATGTCTGGTGCTATGCTTTTGGGGAGAATACGGCTATGCTGTAGAGAAACAGAAAGATATAGAGATTTTATATAATAGATTGTTGGAAGAATATTTGTCGGATTCGGTAGACGTTTCTCAAGCAGAAAAGGATTTGGCTGTTATGCAAACTGATGGTAGCTGGAAAGATATTGATTATAAGACAGTGACTTTCTATTTCGATGCAGAGCGTCATCTCAAGAGATTAAAGAACATGGCATTGGCTTATAGTAAACCCGGAAATAAATTATTTCATGAGCAGGAATTGCGAAAGAAAATAATTCTTGGGTTAGATTATTTCCGGATAGCTAATCCAGATTCTGGAAATTGGTGGTACCGGGACATCGGTGCTCCTTCCCAATATATGATTCCTCTTCTTTTGCTGAAGAAAGAGTTGCAAAGAGAAGATGTGACGAGACTTTCTTCTTATCTGGTTGATAAGACAGATAATATGGCCCATAAAGGAAAGAATAGAACATGGGTATCTGCAGTCTTGATACATAAAGGCTGTATAGAAGATGATTATGAGTTAATTGCCAAAGGATTTTCTTCCATTGCTTCTACCATATATGTAGAAGAGAAAGATGATGAAGGAATGAAAAGAGATAATAGTATTCATCAGCACCGTCCTCAACTTTATTCGGGTGGATATGGAATGTCACTACTGTCCGACTTGGCAGAGTATATTACTTTAGCTAATAAAACATCTTTTATGAAGTTCTTCACTTCGGATAAGATTAAGTTGGTATCAGATGTTTTTCTGAAAGGGACACAGATGTTCGGATATAGAATGGCATATGATTTTGGAACGATTGGGCGGGGGATATGTCGCCCGAATTGCTTGAGCAATATGTCCACGCATACATTAGATTTAATGAAAGAAGTTGATCCCGTTCATGCGGAAAATTATGAGGCATGGAAGCGGCATATTGGTGGCGAATCCTTTCCGGTACCAGGAAATACACATTTTTGGAAATCAAACATTATGACCCATCATGGTTCTGATTATTATATGTCTGCCAAAGTCATATCCGTACGAACAAATGGTACGGAAATGCTGAACGGGCAGAATTTGAAAGGCTATTATCTACCATTAGGAGCAACTAACATAATGACTACCGGTCATGAATATGATGATGCCTTTGTTGTTTGGGATTGGACACGGGTACCGGGAACAACGGCGGTTGCTAATCAGTCGACTGCCGATCTCCGTTGGTATTTGTTTGGTTCGAATCAATTTGGTGGAGGTGTTAGCAATGCTCATAATGGTGTAATGGCTTATGAACATGCTTATCAAGGTGTGGAAGCTCGGAAAGCTTACTTTTTTATGGGAGATGCTATGGTATGCATGGGAAGTGGCATTAAGGCGGCTCGTACTCAGGAAGTTCGTACTTCAGTAAATCAATGTTTGGCAAATGGTGAAGTTACATATGGCTTATCAGGACATACATACCGGTTAACGAATAACTTGTCCGACAAAAATATTGATTGGGCTTACCATGATAATGTAGGGTATATTTTCCCGCAAAATGAGAGTGTAACGTTGAGAAAAGCCAAGCAAACCGGTGCTTGGAGAGAACTTGAAGTAACAGCAAGTGATAAACCAGTAACAAAAGAGATTTTTAGCTTATGGGTTTCGCATGGTACTACTCCGCAGCATGAGGATTACTGTTATATTATAATGCCTGATAAACCTCTTTCTTATTTTACAGATAAGAAGTTTGAGAATGAAATTAAGATTATAGTTAACTCTGAACAGATACAAGCGATTTCCAATGAGAATAAGAGACAGTATGCTGCCGTCTTTTATGAGCCGGGTGAAATACGGTTTGCAGAGGATTTAGTGGTAGCAGTTAATAAGAAAGTTATAATATACATTGAGAAGAAAGACAAACAATATGAAATAGCTGTAGCCGATCCTCTATATAAAGAGCAGTCTCTCCAATTAAGTATGAATGGAGAACAAATAAATATAGTATTCCCTTCTGGTGATTATTCCGGTAGTTCAGTAATAAAGCATATTACAGAAAAACATTAATAAGGACGTTCATGAATAAGTTATCCATTTTTTTGCTTCTATTTTTATCTGTCGCATATTCCGTACAGAGCAGTAATACAAACTATGCAAGAACAACCGATAGAATCTGGTTGGACTCGAATGAAATGCATCAGGGAGAATATAGCTGGAAGATGATGAAAGTAAGTGACGTGAAAGCATCTGCTGAGGAAGTTTCGTCGCTTGGATATAATACGAGTGACTGGTTGTCAGCTATTGTTCCGGGAACCGTGCTTAATTCTCTTGTATATAATAAGAAGTATCCTGAACCCTATTATGGACTGAACAATAAAATAGAGTCCAATAAAATACCGGATATATCAAAAGTAGGTCGTGAGTTTTATACTTATTGGTTCCGTACGGAATTTGAGGTTCCGGCTTCTTTCTCAGGAAAAAATATATGGTTGCAGCCTGATGGCATCAACTATCGGGCTGAAGTATGGGTGAATGGTAATTTATTGAGTACGATCAATGGAATGTTTGTTAATGACTACATTAATATAACAGATTTTGTAAAAGTAGGCAATAAGAATGTTCTTGCTGTCAAAGTCTATCCGGTAGATGTGCCGGGGACTACTATGCCAAAGTCTTGGGGAGCTGTAGGTGAATATCATAATGGGGGTAATGGAAACATCGGTTTGAATACTACTATGCTTATGAGTATTGGATGGGATTTTACCTTTATGGATGGTATTCGTGACCGCAATACGGGTATTTGGAAAAGTATATCTATATATAGCACAGGGATATTGGCATTGCGTCATCCATTTGTGAAGTCAGAACTACAGAAGCCGGGGTATGATGTCGCTCGTGAAACCATATCCGTTGAAATTATTGATCCGTTTCATTCGATGGATACGATTAGCGGAGTGGTCAGAGGAGAAATAGTGGGAGAAAATATTGTTGTAGAAAAGCCTTTCAGCATATTACGTGGTGAGGAAAAAAATGTGACTTTCACTCCGGAAGAATTCCCTCAACTTACTATCCGTAACCCACGCTTGTGGTGGCCGGTCAATAAAGGTCCTCAGAACTTGTATGAACTGAAACTGACAGTAAGCGTAAAAGGCGCTGTCTGTGACTCTGTTAAAACCCGGTTTGGTATTCGTGATATAACTTCTGATACAAATACTCCCGATAGATCACGTGTATTCTATGTGAACGGTAAACGTATTTTTATCCGTGGTACAAACTGGATTCCTGAGGGAATGTTACGAACTTCGGATGAACGTACCTATGCTGAGTTGAGATACACCCGGCAGGCAGGTATCAACTTGATCCGCCTTTGGGGAGGCGGTATAGCTGAATCTGATTACTTTTACCAGCTTTGTGACGAACTGGGGTTATTGATTTGGCAAGAATTCTGGATGACGGGAGATACACGCCATCCACAGGATAAGAGTGTGTACCTAAACAACGTGGCTTCTACTGTGAAACGTATCCGCAATCATCCGGCTCTGGCTTATTATGTAGCGTCGAATGAGAGTTCTGAAGTTAGTGGTACGCCTGAACTGCTGAAACTACTTGATGGGACACGTGGCTATCAGATGCAATCGGAATGTGCAGGTGTACATGATGGAAGTCCATATAAACAGGTGAATCCGATGCAACATTATGAAAACACGGCTTCTGCGAGAGGTAGCCGTGTGGATGGTTTTAATCCCGAATATGGTGCTCCGACACTTCCTACGGTAGAAATTCTCCGGGAAATGATGGACGAAAAAGATTTGTGGCCTATTAATAAAGAGGTTTGGGATTATCTGGATGGGAATGGATTCCATCTGATGTCTACCATGTATGCTGACTTGGTTAATAATTATGGGCAATCTTCTTCTATTGATGAGTTTGCACAGAAGGGGCAGTTTGTGGGTGCCATGAACTCAAAAAGTATTTGGGAAGTATGGAATTATAATAAACTTGATTATGGTGACCGTTTCTGTTCCGGTTTACTTTTCTGGTATCATAATTGCCCGGTTCGTCAGGTCTGTGCCCGTATGTGGGATTGGTCGTTGGAACCAACGGCTTCACTTTATCATACAGCTAATGCTTTGGAACCTTTGCATGTACAATTTGATTATCTGAAGAATACGGTATCGGTGGTGAATGATTATTATCAGGAATTTGAAGGTTATACGGTTGTGGCTCAGGTTTATGATATCAATAGTAAAAAGGTATTCGAAAAGTCAGTAAAGGTTGACCTTCCCTTGGATGGTGTGGCAAATGATGTATTGACTATTCGCTTTCCAGAAGATATTTCACAGGTACATTTTATTAAGTTGAGATTGAAAGATGAGAAAGGCAAGGAAGTCTCATCCAATTTTTACTGGCGTTCCAATGATAAGTATGAAGGTAAGGAAACGCTGACCGGGCCTACTTCTTCAGGTTTTGAAACATTGTCTCAATTGAAAAAAGCCAAATTGAAGACTACTTATAAGATAAGAAAGAGCGAAGGTAAGTATTTCGTGGATGTTACAGTGAAAAATGTGTCTAGTTCTATCGCCTTTTTCAACCAGTTGCAATTCCTCAATCAGGATTTGAAACCTATTCGCCCTTCTTTTTATACAGATAATTTCTTTTCTTTGATGCCGGGTGAGAGTAAATTTGTAGTTATCGAAACGAATGCAGAAAAGATAATTGAAAAACCGGTGATAGTGGTGAAAGGATGGAATGTAGACCGTAAACAAATAAACAAATGAATACAAAAGTAAAGACAAGAACTTGGATAGCCTTATTGAATCTGCTCTTTCTGTTTACAGCAATCAATGCGCAGCCTGTTCGTCAGCACTTGCATGAAGGATGGAATTTCCGGCAGGCGAGGGGCACTAACTGGTATGAAGCCACTGTTCCTGGAACAGTTCATACAGACTTGATGGATAACAAACTGATAGATGATCCTTTTTACAGGCTCAATGAGCGCGGTGTGCAGTGGGTGGATAAAGAAGACTGGATTTACCGGACGACGTTTGATGTAACCCCTGAGTTGTTGGCAAAGAAGAATATTGTGCTGCATTTTGAGGGATTGGATACTTATGCTGATGTAACATTGAACGGAAAGAAGATTCTTTCTGCTGATAATATGTTTTGTGAATGGCAGGTGGATGTCCGTTCTCTCTTAAAAGAGCATGGTAATGAATTGCAGGTTTATTTGCATTCTCCTATTAAGATAGCTATGCCGAAATGGGAAGCTGTTCCTTTCCAGTATCGCAGTTCGAATGACCAGTCTGAGAATGGAGGTTTGCTCAACCGCAAGATCGGAGTGTTTGTTCGTAAAGCGGGTTATCACTTTGGTTGGGACTGGGGACCTCGTTTGGTTACTTCGGGTATCTGGAGGACCGTTAGTCTGGAAGCATGGGATGAGGCTCGTATAAATGATGTTTTTTATAACCAGCAGTCGGTGACAGCCCAACGGGCCATAGTGAATGTCACGGTGGAAGTATTGGCAGATAAGGAGACAGAAGCAAAGGTAGCTGTGATTAATCGTACGGATAAGCGTACCGAGTGCCGGAAATTGATTCGTTTGAATAAAGGTTTGAATAAAATTCCGGTATCTTTTACCATGAAGAAGCCACGGTTATGGTGGACTAATGGTTTGGGCGAACCTTTCTTATACGACTTTGCAGCAACACTGGAACTGAATGGTAAGCAAGTAGATGTAACAGAGAAGAAACTGGGTATCCGCTCATTGAAAGTGGTAACGGCTCCTGACGAATATGGTGAAAGCTTTTATTTTGAACTAAATGGAAAACCCTTGTTTGCCAAAGGTGCGAATTATATTCCTTGTGATAACTTTCTGACTCGTGTTACCGACTCCATTTATGAAAAAACGATCCGGGATGCAGTCAGTGCAAATATGAATATGCTACGAGTGTGGGGTGGTGGAGTTTATGAGAAAGATATCTTTTATGATTTGTGTGATAAATACGGCATTTTAATCTGGCAGGACTTTATGTTTGCGTGCAGCGTATTTCCTGCTGAAGGCGAATTGCTGGAAAACATTCGCAGGGAAGCCATTGATAATGTACGACGCTTGCGTAACCATAGTTGTATAGCTCTTTGGTGTGGGAATAATGAATGTTTGGATGCTTGGTTCAACTGGAATTGGAAAAAGACATATGACAAACAGAATCCTGCTTATTCGGATATTATATGGAAACAGTTCAAGAATCAGTATTTTGTGACGTTGCCGGCTGTGGTAGAGGAATTCCATCCGGGTGCTTGTTACCGTAAATCATCTCCTTATTCTGATGACAAAGGGACGCGTAATCATACGGTGGGCGATATGCACTATTGGGCAGTTTGGCAAGGGCTGAAACCCCTTTCCGAATTTAATCATGAGCGAAGCCGTTTTTTCAGTGAGTATGGTTTTCAGTCATTCCCGGAATTCGAGTCGATCAAACGGTATGCACCTTTATCAGAGGATTGGAATCTGACTTCGGAGGTAATGATGTCGCATCAGCGAGGGGGAACAGCGGCTAATAAGCGTATCAATGATTTTCTTTTGTCGGAATATCGTCAGCCGAAAGATTTCCGTTCGTTTACCTATATGAGCCAGCTTTTGCAGGCTGATGCTATGAAAATGGCTATGGAGGCACATCGGAGGGATATGCCCTATTGTATGGGATCGTTGGTATGGCAGCATAATGACTGCTGGCCGGTGGCATCCTGGTCTAGTCGCGACTATTACGGACGTTGGAAGGCGCAGCATTATTTTACGGTAAAGTCTTTCGCTGATTTACTGGTATCGCCAATAGAAAAGGAAAACACGTTGCAGATATATATGGTATCAGACAGGCTAAAGAGTACTTCTGGTAAATTAACAGTCTGTGTGCTCAGATTGGATGGTAACGGAGTGGTGAAAGAATTCAAGAAACAGATAACTGTTCCGGCTAATACAAGTACAGTTATATGGAAGGAAGCTGTGGATGGGTTATTGAATGGAGAGAAAAAAGAAGACGTCGTCGTACACGTTCTTTATGAGGATAAGACAGGAAAAAAGTATACTAATAATTACTTTTTGGCGAAGCAAAAAGATATGCGTTATGCGGCAGCTCGGATTAATAAAGACTTTGTACCGACTGAAGGAGGGTATGAGGTAACTCTGTCTTGTGATGTGTTTGCAAGAGGCGTTTTCTTGTCACTCCAAGGGGATATTGACAATTTCATATCCGACAATTATATGGATATTTTGCCTGGTGAAACGGTTACGGTTAAAGTGACTACTGAACTACCTTCGTTGCAGTTTGCCGAAAGGCTACAGGTCGTTTCTTTCTCGGATGCAGTGGAACAATAGAATATAAATTTAAGATATAACCATGAAAAAGAGTACATTATTGTTTGTTACTATTCTAATTAGTTTTTTTCCCTTCGGTGACTTATTCGCCAAGGGTAAGGTAAAAGTTGATAAAGCGTTAGAGCATGCTGCTCGTCAGTATCTCTATATGAGGAGCGAGTTGCAAGGAAGTAACCAGTTTCCTAAAACGTATGACAAACATATGCAACGCCTGAAAACCAGCAACTCGGAATGGTGGTGCAGCGGCTTTTATCCCGGAACTTTATTCTATCTGTACGAGGATACAGGAGACAAGGAGCTATATGCTGAAGGAGTGCGTATGTTGAAGCTGCTGGAACCGGAACAATACAACGTGAATACGCATGATGTCGGTTTTATGATGTATTGCAGTTATGGCAATGCAAACCGCATTGCTCCGAAACCTGAGTATAAAGATATTATGGTGAACAGCGCCCGTTCGTTGATTTCCCGTTTCAGCCCGATGGTAGGCTGCATTAAATCCCATAATCGCAAACCGGATGATTATGTTGTTATCATTGATAATATGATGAATCTGGAATTGCTTTTCTGGGCTACTCAGGCCACAGGAGACAGCACATTCTATGATATTGCTGTGAAACATGCCGATACAACTTTGAAGAATCATTTCCGGGCAGACAATAGTCTTTATCATGGACTGAATTATAACCCGGAAACCGGTGAAATAAAGCACTACCAAGGTGGACAGGGCTTTTCCGAAAAGTCAGCTTGGGCTCGTGGACAAGCCTGGGGATTATATGGCTATACACTGATGTACCGTTTTACGAAAGAGCGGAAATACCTTGAGCAAGCCATAAAGATAGCAGAATTTACGCTGAATCATCCTAATATGCCGAAAGACCTGATTCCTTACTGGGACTATAATGCTCCCGGTATACCGGATGCTTTGCGTGATGCTTCTGCAGCAGCTATCAACTGTTCGGGATTATTGGAACTATCTCAGTATGTATCCGAAGAACGGGCTAAGAAATATTATAAGGCAGCCGAGAAAATGCTCCAGACATTATCCTCACCGGCATATACGGCAGAGGAAGGTACTAACGGAGGATTCATTCTGAAACATTCGGTAGGTAATATTCCTTCCGGTACAGAAGTAGATATGCCTTTGACCTATGCTGATTATTACTATGTAGAGGCGTTGTGCCGATACAAATCCTTAAATGATAAACCCTAAAATTAATGATGCCATGATGAATAGATGTAATATAGTTTTGTTTGCAATATCTTTGCTATTTTCCTCTTCCCTTATAGCCGGAACAATTGATGTGACTAAGCGTGGAGCTAAAGGAGATGGGGTAACGGATAATACAATCATTATACAGAAAGCCGTAGATGAATGTTCGAAGAAAGGAGGCGGAACCGTTTTGATACCATCCGGATCTTATTTGATACGTCCCATTGAACTGAAATCAAATGTGAACCTTCATCTGGATTTTGGCACTTTATTGTTGGGAAGTACACGTTTGTCGGATTATGATAATGCCTTTCCCTTCAAGGATGGTAGTATGAATCAGTCTTCCGGACTTTTGTTTGCACGTGGACAAAAGAATATTTCGATTACCGGATTCGGAACGATTGACGGACAAGGTGGAAATAAAACTTTTCAATTTGGCAATGATGCGGACGGCGGACCGAAACGTCCTAAGATAATTTATTTTGTAGAGTGCAAGGGCATTGTTGTGACCGATGTCACTCTCCGTAATTCTGCCTATTGGGTGCAGCATTATGAAAAATGTGAAGATGTCACTATCCGTGGTTTAAAGGTATTCAGCCATTGTAATTATAATAATGACGGGCTCGATATTGATGCCAAGAATGCGACTATATCTGATTGCTACATTGATGTGGAAGATGACGCCATTTGTTTCAAGAGTGACCATCCGGAATTTTGCGAGAACATAACGGTTACGAATTGTGTCACAGCAAGCAATTGTAATGCAATCAAATTCGGTACAGCTTCTCATGGAGGATACCGGAATATTGCGGTTTCCAATTGTGTCGTTCGTCGGGCAGCGGAAGATAATATTCGTCATTGGAGTAAACAGCTTGAACATATTTCGGCCGATGTTACCGTTATTTCGGGTGTTGCCATAGAAATGGTTGATGGAGGCATTATTGATGGCATCACCGTTTCCAATATTTCTATGCGCGATGTCCAGACTCCCATATTCATCCGTTTGGGAGACAGACACCGCACTTACCGAAAAGAGGGTGGTGTATTGAAGAATATAAATATCAGCAACATTGTAGCAACTGCAGAAAGCCTGATAGCCTGTTCAATAACTGGTGTGGAGACAAGCTATGTAGAAAATGTTTCGATCAATAACGTGCAAATCAGCTATCCGGGGGGCGGAACCTCGGACATGGTTAGTAAATCCGTTCCGGAAATGACTAAAAGCTATCCTGAGAATCGAATGTTTGGTAATACATTACCGGCCGCCGGTTTCTATGTACGTCATGCCAGAAATGTGAGATTTAATAATGTACGTTTTGATGCGATGAAGCCCGATGTACGTCCGTTATTCTTTTTGGATGATGTTGTCGGGGCAGAACTGAATCAATGTAAAGGTGCCGCTCCTGCTGATGCGAAATTTATTCGTACAGTGCATAGTTCAGGGATAGTAGCTGATGGTAAGTACCTGGATAAATAGGAGTATGTTTATGAAATGCTTGAAACTAATATTCTGTTTGCTTTATCTTTGTTGCTCTTTGGCTGAGGCTAAAGAGGTGCAAGTAGATGCGCAAAAAGAAGTGGACGAAATGACCGGACGACTGGTCGCTTCCTATTTGGAAGCGAAAGTAGATGAGGACATAATAGCGGGTTATGCGAGTGCGTTACGTTCGGATGGAAGTTTTCCGGACCTGGATTATGTAACTGTGCATGAAGGTTCGTCTTATCCGGCCGGCTCTCATTTGAAACGCTTGAAATTAATGGCTATTGCATATCGGAAACCTGGAAATAAGTATTATAATTCAGGAAGACTGTTGAAACAAATAGTTGCAGGTATCGATTATTGGTATAGAGTACGTCCTAAATCCGGAAACTGGTGGTTCGGTGATATTGGTGCTCCCCAAGACTACATGGTTCCGTTGATTCTGCTGAAAGGCAAAATTAGTGATAAGAAGTTATTGCATTATTCTTCTTATCTGCAAGATTTGACTGGGAATAAAGGTCATAAAGGCAAAAACCGTACATGGGTATCTGCCGTTACCATTCATAAAGGATGTATTGAAAATAATATTGAGCTGATACGAATCGGAATCAAGTCCATAGCCTCTACTATTAAGATTGTTCCGGAACAAGGTGACGAAGGTATTAAGGTGGATGGCAGTTTCCATCAGCATCGTCCGCAATTATATTCCGGCGGGTATGGTTTATCGTATGTAGATGATATTGCATATTATTTGCAATTGGTGAAAGGAACTGCCTTTGAGCCTTATTTTACACAAGAGAAAAAAGATATATTTATCAATCTTCTGATGGGTGGTCATCGGTTGTTGGGCTATCGGGAAACGTTTGATTTTGGTGCAATCGGTCGTAATATATCACGTCCCGAAGGACTTAGCAATATTTCTCCTGTCACACTGGAATACATGGAGCAGAATGATTCTGATCGTGCTGCTGATTACTCGGCTTGGAAGAAACATCTTTCCGGTGCTCCCTTTCCTGCTCCCGGTAATAAGTATTTCTGGAAATCGGACATTATGGTCCAGCATGGTACCGGCTATTATCTCTCTGCTAAGGTGATTTCTACAAGGACTAATGGAACCGAAATGCTTAATAATGAGAACCTCAAAGGTTATAACCTGCCGCTTGGTGCTACGAATATCCTTACTTCCGGGAAAGAATATGAAGGTATCTTCCCTGTATGGAATTGGAATAAAATACCGGGGACTACGGCTGTTCAACATCAGGACTCTACTCGTCTTGAAGGATATCTGTTCGGAAAAAATCGGTTTGGAGGTGGGGTAAGTAACGGCAAGAATGGAGTCATTGCTTATGAGCATTGCTATAAGGGAGTAAAGGCCAGGAAGTCTTACTTTTTTATGAATGATGTACTTTTGTGTTTAGGGACAGATATTACATCAGATGCTCCCGAGGAAGTAGTTACAACTGTTAATCAGTGCCTTTTTAAAGGCGAAATGGTAGTTGGCCAAGAGGAAGGAACTACATCTGTTTACAGAGAAAATGTATCTGTAAAGAATCCGGCTTGGGTATATCATGATAAAGTTGGTTATTTATTTCCTTCAGGAGGAGACGTAATTGTTAGCAATCCGAAACAAACCGGAGCTTGGAAGGATATTAATATCAGTGGGAGTGGGAAAAAGATTTCTGCTGACATCTTTAATCTCTGGATTAGTCATGGTGTAAAGGCTAAGGAAGGGAAATATGCATATATGGTTGTTCCTGACAAATCTTTAGAGGAGTTCCGGACATTTACGGCTACCCAGAATTATAAGATTATTCAAAATAGTTCTGTGGTGCAGGCAGTTAAGTTAAATCAGCAGTATGCTATTGTTTTTTATCATCCGGGAACAATTGATTTAGGGGAGGGACTTACACTGGCTACTGATAAACAAGTGATTGTCTATCTTGAGCAGAAGGGAACAGGTTACGATATCTGGGTTGCAGATCCGCTTTATAGTCAGAGGGAGGTTTGTCTGGTTCTTAATGGTAGAGAAGTGCAGATCGCTTTTCCGGAGGGTGAACTGACTGGCAGTACGGCTTTCACGAATATTGCCACTCTCCAACCTTTTGATTTGCAATGTGAATATCTTAGTAATCCTTTAGGTGTTGACATACCGCAACCTCGTTTGAGTTGGAAAATGGGAGCTACTACCTCGGCACGCGGGCGGAAGCAGACTGCTTATCAGATTCTTGTAGCAAGCTCCCGGGATTTACTTGATGCAGACCGTGGAGATCTTTGGGATAGCGGTCGTGTTAACTCTGCTGAGTCGGTGAATATTGTTTATGGAGGAGTACCTTTGTCTGCCGGACAAAGATGTTTCTGGAAAGTCCGTTTCTCCGATGAGCATAATCGTTGGTCAGCATGGAGTAATCCTGCAAATTGGCGTATGGGGCTGTTTGCTGCTGATTGGGCGGCACAATGGATAGGCAGTGCAGAAATGGAATCTCAGAGTGTGGGAGGTAAGAAGGTTAATAATGTAATGGCAGATCCCTGGTTCCGTAAAACATTTAATATGTCGGATATTCCACAGGATGCTGTTATTTATGTAGCTTCCATAGGTTATCATGAACTGTATGTCAATGGGCGGAAAGTGGGGGATGCTGTCCTTTCACCTTCGGTTACGGATCATAAATCACGTGCCCGTTACATGACATATGATATCAAGGGCTATCTGAAAACAGGTACTAATGTTATAGCTTTGTGGCTGGGTACTTCCTGGGCTGTTTTTCCGGCCTATCAGCAGAAGAATAGACCGGCTATTCCGATGGCATTGGTTCAGGCTGAGATCGCATTATCTTCCGGAAAGAAATTACGAATTGTTTCGGATAATACCTGGAAGACCCATGCAAGTCCCAATACCTTGTTAGGTTACTGGGAGGCACATCACTTTGAAGGAGAATGTTATGATGCAGCTTTGGAAAAAGATGGGTGGAATACTCCGGATTTTGATGATTCCGGTTGGGCTATGGCAAAGGTTTATTCTACTGACGTTATAGTATCATCTGACCGTACAGAACCTAATCGGTTACTTGGTGAAATTAAACCACTTTCTGTTCAGGAAGTTAGTCCCGGAGTCTATAGAGTTGATATGGGAATCAATTATGCCGGTTGGTTTGAGATGCAGCTCCAAGGCCAACCCGGTGATTCAATTGTATTCCAATTTTCTGAAAGGGAAAAGGATGCTTGCAGCTATGGTATACATAGCATTTATAAAGTTGGCTCCAAACGGAAAGGAGTCTTTTGTAACCGTTTTAATTATATGACCGGACGCTGGGTACAAATTACCGGCCTTCGGTATAAACCGGAATTAGACCAGATACGTGGTTGGATGATTCGTCCGGATTATCGCCGGAGCGGTGGATTTGAATGTGATCTTCCTTTGTTGAATGACATTTATCGTACTACCTTGTGGACGTTTGAAAATCTCAGTCTGGGTAACTATGTGGTCGATTGTCCTCATCGTGAACGTTGTGGATACGGGGGAGATGCATTGGCTACTACGCGCACAGCTTTGGGAAACTATCAATTGGGGGCTTTCTATAACAAATGGATGGAAGATTGGCGTGATGTGCAAGATCCCGAAGGGAATGTTCCCTATACCGCTCCTACCCGCATTGGCGGGGGTGGACCATCCTGGAGTGGTTTCTGCATTACCTTGCCTTGGGAGCTTTATCGTCAGTATGGAGATGTACGTATTCTTTCGGAAAGTTTTCCCACTATTCAGCGCTGGCTTTCTTTTGTGGAAACGAAGTCGCAGGATGACATGCTGGTACGTTGGGGAGGTAAATGGAGTTTCCTGGGTGACTGGCTTTGGCCGGATGCATGGTCGGAAAGGTCGGCTATGGAGAAACAGGGAAAAGCACTTGGAGATACTCGGGAAACTTTATTCTTTAATAACTGTCACTGGATTTACAGTCTTGAAACTGCTGCACAGATTGCCGATGTGTTGGGAAATAGAGCAGCAGCTTCCACTTACCGGGACCGGGCATCCAAAGTACGTAAGGCGGTGCATGCTACTTTCTTCAATTCGAACGATAATAGCTACGTGAATGGCTATCCTTCTTATCTTGCTATTGCACTGATGGTTGATTTACCTCCGAAGCATTTGCAGGCAAAAGTCTGGAAACGTCTTGAGCAGGAAGTGCTGGTAAAGCGTAAAGGGCATTTCTGGGGAGGCATTACTGCCGGTTCGTTCCTGTTGCATACTTTATTAGATAATCATCGTAATGATTTGATTTTTGAGATGGCTACTAAAGAAGATTTTCCCGGCTGGGGAGATATGTTGAAGCATGGCAACGGTACGTTCTTTGAAGATTGGCAATGTCGTGGTTCGGGTTTGCATAGTTCCTATTTGTATATCGGTAGTTGGTTTATTGAGGCTTTAGGAGGTATCCGCCGTCCGGAGGCTGGTTATAAGGAGTTTTCCATTGAGCCTTGGATTACAAAAGGCGGTCCAAAGCAAGTACGTTCATACTACAACTCGCTGTATGGGAAAATAGTCTCTGACTGGACGTTGGAAGCCGGTGTGCTGAAAATGGAAATCACCATACCGGCTAATACTACTGCTGTCCTGAAATTATCCGGCATTCATCCTGCTACTTTAAATGAAGGAGAAACTTCATGGAAAGAGGCGGAAGGAGTCAGCCTGTATTCACAAAAAAGGAATGCTCTATCACTTGCATTGCAGTCAGGTACTTATAGATTCTCGGTGGTGATGGATGAAGGCAGGTAATTACACTTGCACTTCATCCTTCAATTTCTGCATTTCATCGGAAATACATCATTTCGTAACCGGATATGGATGATAATCTGTAATTTTACGGCAGATTCCTATAAATTGAGTGCCGGATGATGAAATACCTGTTAGTAGAAGACGAACGTTTCGCTTACGAAGAGATGAAGCGGATGATGGAGAAGTTACGCCCCGATTATCAGTTGGAGGCATGGACAGCCACTGTGGAGCAGACCGTACAATTTCTGAAACATCATCCGGTAGATCTGATGTTGCTGGATATCCGGTTGACGGATGGAAACAGTTTCGACATTTTTGAGCAGATACAGGTCACGACGCCTGTTATTTTTACTACTGCCTATGATGAGCATGCCATACAGGCATTCAAGGTGAATAGTGTGGACTATCTGCTGAAGCCTGTGGAGGAAGATGATTTACTGGCGGCATTAAGGAAATTTGAACAGTTCAGGGTTGTGCAACCTCCCGTTACCGATTACAGGAAACTGGAAGAAGCATTGATGAGTAATTGTAAAAAGAACCGTTTCCTTATCCAGAAAGGGGATGCGTATCATTATGTGGAGACTTCAGATATCGCTTTCTTCTACAGTGAAGAAAAAGTAGTCTTTCTGCACACCTTTTCAGATAAACGCTATATTGTGGACTATACTTTGGAACAGATAGAGCAACTGCTGGATGAAAGGACTTTCTTCCGTGTTTCCCGCAATTGCATTGCTAATATCAACTCTATCCGTAAGATATCCAAGTACTTCAATAGTCGGTTGAAGTTGAGCTTCCAGCCTGAATGTCCGCACGAGGTTTTAATCAGTCGTGTGCGGGTTCCTGATTTTCTGAAGTGGGTGGATGGTGTGCTTTAAAATACATTTGGGGATGAAGAATAAATGGTATATCCTGCTTTTTATAGTGCTCATTGCAATTTCTTTGTTTGCATTCCAGTATGTGGCGGAGCTTCTTTCTGACGCTCCCCGGAGCTTAAGTTTGGAAACACAGTATCTGCTCAATTTACCTGCCTGCATTTTTGTGGGGATTGTTGACTTTCTCATCATTGTTATTGTCCATAAGAGGCTGGACAACATTAACAATACAATGAGAATCTTTATTGATTTATTGTTGGCATCCGTATGGGTGAGTTGCTTCGGCATAGCGGCAAATTATATCCTGTCTATTATTCTGGAGGAACCTTGGCCGGAAGATTATGCTCTGCTGAAAATGTCTCTGCCGGTGGTGCTTTGGAATAGCATGATTGTTCTTCTGATTGAGATATTCTTTTACCAGCAAAGCCAAATGGAAGCGGAAAAGAAACTGGCAATTATAGAGAAAGAGAAAATTCAGTATCAGTATGAAACCTTGAAAGCCCAGATAAACCCGCATTTCCTGTTCAATAGTCTGAATGTGCTATCCTCACTGGCCTATAGTGATGCGGAAAAGACCAATCTGTTTGCTAAAAAACTGTCAGGTGTCTATCGTTATCTGTTGTTGACAAACAATCGTCCGATGGTTACTTTGAAGGAAGAGCTGGCTTTTCTGGAAAGCTATGTATTTCTGGAGAAGATTCGCTTTGAAGATACATTGTTTATCGAGATAGACGAATATGATTTGTATGGAAACAGATTGATCATTCCCGTCAGCCTGCAACTGCTGGTGGAAAATGCGATTAAGCATAATATAGCTACTTTAAAGAGTCCGCTTATTGTCCGGATAGGCTTTACCGATGAGGGGATCACGGTTTCCAATAATCTGCAACTGCGGAGTTCGGTAGATAGAGGCGGTGTGGGATTAGGGAATCTGGAAAAGCAATACGCCTTGCATGATAAGGCTATTGATATTGTGGAAAGTACTACAGAATTTGTGGTGAGAGTACCTTTTCTTGAATAATCCTCTTTTTTTCTTCTGCTCCATCTTTGGGATAATGAAATTCAACAGGTCTTTTGTACAGTTCGTCGGAAAAGGCTTATACCGGATACTCTAATCTCGTTTCTTTGCAATAAAATAATCTAATTTATTAGCAATGAGACGATTCTCTTATCTTTTATTCCTGTTGCTCTCAGTGGCAGCAATCGACGGTTTCGCACAAGGAGTTATTAAAACGGAGTATATGCCTGCCTCTTCTTTCAGAGATGAAGCGGGGAATAAATTGGGTTCGGGTGATTTATTGAAATTCACCGGAGCATACACGCTACCCTTTTCGCTGAAGCAGAATGCATCGGGACAGCCTATCATGTGGTCGGCATCGGTAAGAGGAACTTACGCGATACTTAATAATCGACATATGGCCTTGGATATACATCCGGATGAGGTGTTAAGTGGCAGTCTCAATCTGACGCATGTACGGCCCTTGTCGAAAAAGTGGTACATGATAGCCAGTTTGGGAGCAGGTATTTATTCGGCACCGGATGCAATTACCTGGCAGAGTGTATTGGTGAATGGGGGAGTGATTTTTGTGTATAAATGTAGGAAAAATCTGGATATAGGTGTTGGGGCTGGATTGACGAATTCATTTGGAGTACCTATTGCCATGCCGATGTTCTTTCTTAACTGGCAACTTTCCGGTAATTATGAGGTTAATGTGAATCTCTCTTCCGGTGTTGAAGTGTCCGGGGCAGTACGTTTGGGAGATCGGTTTAAGCTGAGGCTCGTGGCAATGGAAATGGATGGAATATCTTCCGTGATGGATGTAGAGGGAAAGTCGATGATCTATGCTTCAGTTATGATGCGATCCTATCTCTGTCCGGAATATAAAATAGGTAAGAAGTCATGCCTGTATTTGGGGATAGGAGGCAATTGGCTCCGGTCCGGCGATCTGACTAAACGTACGCTTAAAGGGTTTGTAGACAATATGTTCAGTGATAAAGATGATCCGTATTTCAATCCGACGGTTTACTTTTCTGCCGGAGTGAAATGTGGGTTTTAAACGGAACTCACCTGCCTGTTCAATAAAAAGTTGGATCAAGTTACTCTCACTACCCTCACTTTTAGTGTGAATCGTTGATAGTTAGGGTATTAAATGTGGTGGTAGTAAAAAATCCGGTGTGAGGGTAAGTGGGTTACTCTCACTTTCGCACTCAACCCATATCCGGATGAGGCATTTATTTATCTCGTATCAGGTGTTATTTTGTTGAAAACAAGGGATATATCTATTTAGCCTTAGGAATCGTTGGGTGTTGACCTTGGTTAACCGGCCTATCAACCTTAGTTAACGAGTCGATTAACCTTGGTCGACAGGCTTGTTAACCAAGGTCAACGCCTAATAATGCTTACTGTGGAGGTGCAAAACGGAGGATGAGTATCTTTCATTTGGCTATTCTGTCGACAAAACCTTCCCTTTCGTAGATTTTATTTTCAGCTCTTCTTTCTCTCCCTTACATTTGCATCGTAATAAAAAACTGACGCAAAATGAAAAGTACCGGAAGATTATGGTTATTAGCTGTATGTCTGTTGTGTGGGCTGGTTTGTACACAAGCACAGGAGCAGGAGAAGAAACAATTGCCCCGTGAAGTTCCTTCACCGGAGAAAGCTGCCCGGAAAATGACGGACCGGATGAAAGAAGAACTGCAACTGACAGACAAGCAGTACGATAAACTATATAAACTGAACCTGAAAGAACAACAAGAACATTTTGCGACTATGACTGAAAGAGGAAATGGTCAGCGTCCTTCAATGGGAGGACGTCCCGGAATGGGCGGCGGTCGCCCACCGATGGAAGGTGGAATGGGACCCGGTATGGGAGGCGGTCGTCCGCCTATGGGAGCTCCGGGTGAACGTCCTGCAATGGAAAAGGACAATGTGGAGAAGATGCAAAAAGCTGCTGCCAAGAAGGAAAAGAAGATCAGGAAAATCCTGACGACAGAGCAATACGCCAAATGGCAGGAAATGCGTCAGCCACAAGAACCACCTCACCTACAGGATCATCCTCACAAACCAAATCTGTAGAGACTCTCTCTAAATAGCGTTTTTTCATGTATTATTGACTGTACCGTTCCACCCCCGTGAGGGGAGGGAACGGTTTTCTTGTAAGCCCAGTATGGGCGTACGCTCTAGGGTGCAAGTCCCGAGCGAGTCCTGATAGTGGGAATCGTTAGCCAATAGCAAGGGTGTTCATAGCGATGTGGAATCTGAAGGAAGCTGGCGGCAAATTCTCGGCCTTACGAACAGAAACTGGATACAAGGCCGTGTATGGAGGACAAGTCTGCATGACAAGGCAAAGTCCTATAATTATCTGAATCCATACATGGTAAATGCAGAGGGCACATGAGATGAAAGCGTACGTTCTTATCTGGGGAGGTCTCACGGACACGTGTCACTACTTAGTGTCATGTGGTTGAAACAAGATTTGTCGTGAGAAGTCAGCCGAGACCATAGTAGCGATATGAGAGTGTCGTCAAGGGTCGAACCATTAATCTGTAAGTCAAATGAAGACTACCTTATGAAAGCAAGAATGCAGAACGAATCAATGAGATTAGACCGGCCGGATAGTAGGGTGGAACCCAAGGTTATGGCCGGTTTGCAGACCTTCATGGGGATAAGCGAACAGGGACTTACATCCTTTACTTGTCCGAAGGAGGGATTGCTGGAGTTTATTCTCTCTCCCGCCAATATGAATGCTGCTTACAAGAAAGTGAAGAGCAACAAGGGTAGCGGTGGAATAGACGGAATGAGTACTGAAGCCCTGCTTGCTTACCTGAAGAAGCATGGTTCGGAGTTTATAGCTTCCCTCCTTGAAGGCACATACAAACCTAATCCCGTTCGCAGAGTGGAAATCCCCAAGGCAAACGGGAAGAAACGTGGGCTTGGCATCCCTACGGTAGTTGACCGTACTGTACAGCAAGCCATCAGTCAGGTGTTTGAGGTGCTTTATGAACCTCAGTTCAGCGAGATGAGCTACGGCTTCCGTCCTCACCGTGGTAGTCATAGGGCATTGTTGAAGTGCGGCGAGTACATCGAGCAGGGATACTTGTTTACAGTTGATATGGATTTGGAGAAGTTCTTTGACACGGTCAACCATTCCAAATTGATAGAGGTGTTGTCTCGTACTATCAAGGACAGTCGCTTAGTATCTCTGATACATCGCTATCTGAACGCAGGTGTCATCAATTGCGGCAAATACCAGCCTACTCAACTAGGGCTATCTCAGGGTGGCCCTTTGAGTCCAATATTAAGCAACATTATGCTCAATGAATTGGATAAGGAGCTGGAACGTCGAGGTCACAAGTTTGTTCGCTATGCGGATGATTTGTTGATATTTTGCAAGAGCCGTAAGGCTGCTCATCGTACTTACGATCACATTGTCCCTTTTATAGAAGGGAAGTTGTTCCTGAAAGTGAATCGAGAAAAGACCAAGGTAGCCTATATTCGTGACATCAAGTTTCTTTCCTACGCATTTGGTCGTAGGAATGGTAAGTGTCAGTATCTGTTGCATCTCGAAAGTATCAAGAAGATGAAACATAAGATCCGTGAGTTGACCAGCCGTAGCAACGGCTGGGGTTACGAGTATCGCAAAGAGCGTCTTCAATGGTACATCTGTGGCTGGTCGAACTATTTTTCAGTGGCAGGCTACAAGAACCGTCTTGAAGAATGGGATAGCTGGCTTCGTCATAGAATCCGCATGTGTATATGGAAATCATGGAAACGGGTTAGGACAAGGTATCACAACTTAAAGAAGCTCGTACCCGATGAGAACCGTGTGCGTATAGCAGCTTTCTGCCGCAAGTCCTATTGGCGGATGTCCTCGCACCCCACGGTACATGAAGCTATGTCGGATGAACGCTTGTTGCGTGCAGGTTACCCCACGTTTGCTGGTTGTTATGTGGACTTCAATAAGGCAAAAGGGTATTGGTGATAATGGAACCGCCGTATGCCGAACGGCACGTACGCTGGTGTGAGAGGACGCATGAGGAAATAATCCTCATGCTCCTACTCGATTTATTTAATTTTAGAAATTTAGATTACTCATAGATTGATTTCTTTACTTCCTTTGTCCGGTTCACATTATGGAGCACTTGTCTTGTGGATTGAACTTATCACTTTCCATATATTTCAGGAGGCTATAGCGTAATTGACGGGCTACAGGTCGGGTATTGAGATTCTTTGCCAGGTCTGAGCTACATACTAATAGCTTTCCGTCTCCTGCTTTTACCTCGAATAGTAAACCTAAGTTTCTGTTCTTATAGAAGTTATCTACCATTCTGACAATTGGTTGCATATTGTTCTTTAAACTGTCGAGTTCCATGGTTGTAGCATTCTTGCAAATATCCCACCATTGCCAGTTACTGTGCATTTCAGTTGGAAAGTCGACTAATGCCGGATGAGCGGGATCACAGAGGATTCCCATTGTTCCCGGTTGGTTAGGGAAGTGCACAGGACTCCAGAATACTTGTACGAATTTGCCTTCCAGCCCATTAATTTCCTCTTTTTCCGGGTTCAGCAATACCTTTTTCCCTTGACTTAATGCTTTCTCTGCATCGGCAAAGCTACGGGTGTAAAAGATTTCCTTACCAACTTCCGGTACTTCCTGAGGATATACCCAAACATTCCAGGAGTTTTGATACTGGGTTCCTGTAAAACGGATGGATAAAGTTAATTGGTCGGCAACGGATATGGATTCCAGAGGAACAGAGATGCTTCCCAGATTAAATGCATTCCCCACAGGTATTTCTTGTTTATCCAGATTGCCTTGTGCAATGACCGTTCCTTTTGAATCACTTAATCTCCATTCCGGTTGAATATCACTCAGGACTTTATCGCTGAAGTTTGCAGCTTCAAACTGAGCTTTAAAGGTTTCATTATTTACATAGGTAGCTTTCTCAAAGCGTGCTAATGGTACTACCGGAGAACAGAAATTCCGGAATTCTTCAGGAGTGATTAAACCTTTGCTCTCCCAGAATGCATCGATAATTCCAACGAGTGCAGTGCCCTGTCCGGGGAAGTCATGCAAGTCCAATAGTTGGAAACCACTGAATCCAGGAGTCTTTAGTGCTCGTTCTATTTCCTCTTTATATAAAATAGTTGCCAGTTTGCCACTTGCCATCAGGTTGCCTTCTGCCAGATGGAGCCGTCCTTTCTTTTTAAGGTCTGCCGCTACGGCTTTGAAGTTTAATGGCATCAGATTACCTGTGTATTTATCAATTTCTTTTAGATTGGGGAATACACTGTATTGTCCGATTTCGTG